>Ga0207891_1000396_pt1 | contig 30918 bp, 30 predicted proteins | sample LinPmetageLP50_FD_184061 | JGI IMG/M metagenome (GOLD analysis project Ga0207891, IMG submission 184061) | Marine viral communities from the Pacific Ocean - LP-50 (SPAdes) | ecosystem: Environmental > Aquatic > Marine > Oceanic | place: Pacific Ocean | collected 2011-08-27 | reverse complement strand
GATGACGGTGGTGGTACGTTGAGGATGACGGTGGTGGTACGTTGAGGATGACACCGCTACACCCCGTCATCCCTGACTCTCCAAAACGCCGTCATCCCCGACCCCGATCGGGGATCCAGTGTGAGCAAAGCGAATGCCCTTAGCATCAGACACCCGACTTCCGACTTACCGAAACCCCGCCATCAGTCGAAAAATCGCATCAAAACCCCAACGCCTGCCCCTCTCGACGTGGGTCGGCAGCACCTTCCAAACCAGAATCCTTAATCAAAATCCCGTGTAATCCGCTGGTTTGAGCGCCTTCGGTAAACTGGTGGCCGCGTTTTTTAAGCTGACTTTTTGTCGCGTTAGTAAACCGGCCGGTTTCTAGCTCGGTGGTGTCGCCCATGGCAATGACATGCCCAGCGCTTATCGCCGTCGCGATATCGTCACCGTCAGCAAGAATACGATATAGGCTGCCGGCTACGTAATCGATAATTCTTGCGCCGCCGGGCGAGCCAATGGCCAAAACGGGCTTGTCATTTTTAAACACAATGATGGGTGACATCGACGATCGTGGTCGTTTACCCGCCTGTATGCGATTAGCAATCTGGCTGCCGTCAGTGTTCTTCGGGGTAAATGAGAAATCCGTTAGTTGGTTATTTAGCAAAAAGCCGCCGACAAAAACGCGGGAACCAAACGCGGTTTCAATACTGGTGGTCATACTCAGAACATTCCCTGCAGCATCCACAATACTGAAATGGCTGGTGGAGGGGAGCTCCGGTGAGTTACTCATTGCATGTTTTGGTGCTGCCGGTGGGCTGCCTGCCTCCACCGAAATAGCGCGCTTTTTAGGATCAATAAGCGTGGCTCGTTGAGATAAATACGCAGAATCAACAAGCCCTAGCGTGGGCACATCAACAAAATCTGGATCGGCAACATAGGTATTACGATCTGCAAATGCCAGACGCGAGGCTTCAATAAATGTGTGGTAGAAATCTACGTCGTTCGAGTTAGCGCCCTTGGCTTCTGCGGCTTCAATCATCTTTAAAATGGCGATTACCGTTGTACCACCGGACGAGGGCGGCGGTGCACCGCAAACCTTATAAACGCGAAAGGTCGCACAAACCGCGGGTCTTTGCTGTGCCCGGTAGTTTGCCAAATCCATAGCACTAAGCTGACCTGCGCGGTTCGGGTCTGATGCCACCGCGTTTACAATTTTCTTTGCGATCTCACCTTTGTAAAAAACAGCACTGCCATGACGTGCGATCTTCTTTAAAGTAGCCGCATACGCGGGGTTTTTCAGGCGTGTACCGATGGCTTTTGGTTTGCCGCTGCGATCAAAGAAGTAGCGTTTTATCTCTGGATTCACTGCCACCTTCGGCATTTTGACCAAGAGGGTATGAAGGCGCGGTGAGATATAAAAACCCTGATCTGCAAGCGCAATAGCAGGTGCAAATAAATCGGCCCAAGGCAGCGTGCCAAATTTTTTATGGGAGTCTTCAAGCATGGCTATAACGCCCGGAACCCCAACTGAATGCCCGCCGATAACGGCCTCAAAGAAGCCAATCGTGGTATTGTCAGCCTTCAAAAAATAGCTCTCGTCAGCTGCCTGCGGCGCAGTTTCACGGCCGTCCCAGCTGCTAAGTTGCTTTTGCTTCGCATCCCAAAAAAGCATAAACGCGCCACCGCCAATGCCAGATGATTGCGGCTCCACAAGCCCGAGAACCAGTTGCGCAGCAATACCCGCATCAATAGCTGAACCGCCAGCCCGCAAAATTTTATCCGCGGCGGCGGTCGCGTAAGGGTTTGCGGTTACCGCCATGGCAGACTTGGCGTGAACCACCTTCGAATCGCTAAAACCACTGGCAGCCTCCGGCACAATAACCGGATCACTGGCAAACACGGCGGGACTTAACAGTGTGGCGACATAAATCGATGCTACGGCTAACAGCCGACGAGGATTTTTTAGTAAAGCAGGCATAGGGAAAATCACTTCAAGCGCAAGATAAACCAGCTTGCCACGCAAAAAAGGAAAGCGCAAAGCGCCGGTGGTTTAAGTGCAAGATTGCTGGATCCTCAATCGAGTTGAGGATGACGGATTGGGAACGTTGAGGGTGAGGGCGGCTGTACACTGAGGATTACTGAGTAGCGTTGAGGATGACAACATAAAACTACGCCTTCATGCGGCCTCAAAACCACGTCATCACCGCAACCTAAAAACACGTCATCCCCGACCATCCAACACAACGTCATCCCCGACCCCGATCGGGGATCCAGTGTGAGCGGCAGCGAATGCATTTAGCACCAGACATCACGTGCAGTGTGAGTCTGGTCTAAGCGAACCCCGCTAATTCCTACAAAACGCCAAGCAAGGAAAGTCACAAAATACGCAAATAAAGGTCATCCCAGTCAGGATTTTTCGCCTCAATCAACTCAATCTTCCACGCTCTGTTCCAGCGCTTTAGCTGTCGTTCTCTGCATATTGCCGTGTACATATCTTCGTATTGCTCGTAATACACCAGCAAATGCACGCGATATTTTTTACTAAAACCGTCGACTAAGCCGCTCTTATGCTGCCATACACGTTGCGGTAAATTACTGGTTGAGCCGATATAAAGTACGCCATTTCGCGCATTGGCAAGAATATACACTGCGGGGGAAATCATACGTGACCATCCTTGGTGACGTGATTTGGAAGAAACGTTTAGCCTACAGCAATTAACTTCTCGTACTTTGCCATCAACTGCTCTTCGGTTTCCATGCGGTTAAGATCGAGGGGGATACAATCAACAGGGCACACTTGCTGGCATTGCGGTGCATCAAAATGGCCAACACACTCGGTGCAGCGGTCGGGGTCGATCTCGTAAATACTGTCACCCTGATAAATAGCCTCATTCGGGCACTCGGGCTCACAGACATCACAGTTAATGCACTCGTCGGTGATGATCAGTGACATATAAAACTCATTTACGGGGAGAGAATCGAGTATTGAGTGCTTTGCTCACATTGTCTGGTACAAAGCGCGACACATCGCCGCCCATACTTGCAATTTCCCGCAACAGAGAGGAAGAGACATAAGAAAGCGACTCACCGGGCGTGAGAAAAACCGTTTCAATTCCAGGGGCAAGTGAACGATTCATATTCGCGAGCTGTAATTCATACTCATAGTCGGCCACCGTGCGAACGCCGCGCAATATAATCTTACAGTTTTGCGCCTTCGCTAATTCAACCGTTAAGCCAGAAAAGCTGCACACCTCAATATTAGGCACATGCGCCAAGGCCTCTGCACATAAATCCATACGCTCTTTAAGCGCAAACATCGGCTGCTTCTTTTCGCTGTTTGCCACCGCAATGACCACAGTATCGAATAACTTAGAGGCGCGCTCCACCAAGTCGATATGGCCGCGAGTGATCGGGTCAAACGTGCCAGGATAAACAATACGTTTCATAAATCACCGCTGGGTTTGTGGGTCGGAAATGGTAGCGAAAATAGGCGGGGGTAACAAGGTGATACTAATCGCCAGCGTAACAGATTAAAGAGCGGGGTAAAGTAAGGCGAAAGAACCATGGATCCTCAATCGAGTTGAGGATGACGGATTGGGGGCGCGTTGAGGATGACACCACCATACTACGTCATCCCCGACTCCGATCGGGGATCCAGTGTGAGCAAAGCGAATGCCCTTAGCGCCTGACGTCAGACCCTAGACACCCGACCTTCAAATCACTTATCTGACTTATACTCGTAGTGGTAATAACCGTAGCCATAGCCGTAACCATAACCGTAGCCAGAAGCACGGCGCTCTACAGCATTTAGCACGACGCCTTTAACCGTAATACCATTCTGCTCAAATCGTTGCTTAGTGACTTCCAGCTCTTTAATCGGGTTCAAGCCAAAGCGGGCAACTATCATGGTTGTACCACACTGACGACCAACAATGGCAGCATCAGTCACGGCCATAATAGGCGGGGTATCCACCAGAATAATGTCGTAATCGCCGCTAACAGCTTCCAATAATTCTGTTAAGCCCTTGCTCATTAACAGCTCAGACGGATTCGGTGGTATGGCACCGCGGGTCATAATTGACAGTTCAGCTATCTTGGTCGGTTTAATGGCTTCTTTTATGGAAATCCGTTTGCTAAGCACCTCAGACACACCGTCTTCTGGCCCCATATCAAACATTTTGTGCATATACCCTTTACGTAAATCCATGTCGATTAGCAGTACACGCTGTCCAGCTTGCGCGATAACCGCCGCGAGGTTACCAGACACAAACGACTTACCTACGTTCGGGCTAGGACCAGAAATCATCATAATGTTATTACTGGCTTCCAGCATGGCAAAGTGCAAGCTGGTCCGTAGGCTGCGCAATGCCTCTATAGTGATGTCTGTTGGGTTGCGGTGCGCAAGTAAGGTGGTCGGATGTTGATTCTTTGGTTTACGGGTAAGGCTCTTCGAGCCAAATGCTGCACGATCTAGCTTACTTTGCTCATTAGATAATGGAATAGACGCATATACCGGCAAACCAATCGCTTCAAGATCATCCGGGTTTTCAACGCCGCGATTTAAAGCGGCGCGCACAAGTACAAGTGCTACAGCTAAAAAACCGCCAAGCAAAGTAGCAATAACAACAATTAGCGCCTTTTTAGGCTTGACTGGTTGCTCAATATTTACTGCGGCCTCGTCAATAATTCGAACATTTCCTACTGTTCCAGCACGAACAATATCCAGCTCTTGGATATTATTTAGCATTTGCGTGTAAATTTCGGTGCCCACTTCAAGGTCACGTTTTAAGCTTAATAGCTCTTGCTGCGTTTCCGGCAGATCTTTGATTCGCTCATTGAACTCACTTTTCCTAGCGACTTGCTCAGCCAATTGTTCTCGCCAAGATTGGTAGGCAGGGTGATCTCTGGTGTAAAGACGATCGAGTTCGGCTTTTTTAAGTTGAAGTTCGGCAATGCCAGATTCAATATCTACCACTTGCTTGAGAAGTGCCTCGGCTTCGGCGCTTATATTGACTGATCCGGCTTTAACTTGATAAGCATTAAAATTTCTTTCCGCTTCTTCCAGCTCTTTTTTAATTGAAGGTAGTTGATCTTTTAAAAAATCTAGGCTCTTTGCCGCCTGTGCAGATTGCCGCTCGACATTTTGTCGGAGATAGGTTTTAGATATAACGTTGAGAATTTTCTCTGCATGACTTGGTTTTGCATTTTCTAGCGATAAGGCAATGATTCCAGAGTCCTTACCACGCTCCGATGCTTCAATAGAGTTTTGTAATCTAATAATGGCACTTAAGCGGCGTTTGCGGACAATAGAAAACACTGTGCCTTCTCTGGCAGTGATTTTATTCACAAAAATGCTATAGCCACCTTTGTAGGAGGTTTCTCCCGCTTCCCCGGATAAGATTTCCCTTCCATCTGGGGAAATCAGAGTAAATAAACCATCACCGTTCGCTAAAAGTACGTGCGGAGTATTGAATGATGTGCTCGGAACGTCAAATTGAGTGATGACTAATTCCTCACCGCCCCAAGCATAGCTTTTAAATCCAAAAATTGGGTTGCGAATTTCGTTATTCATCCCTCTATATCGGCGCGCAATTGAGCGCCCAATAACAGGAAAGTAGTTTGGCTGAACAATAATATCTAGGTTTAAATCATCTACTGCAGCACCGATCACTTTGCGGCTTTTTAATAGTTCGATTTCAGTGATTGCGGCGGATTCTCCGCCAAACATTTCAGTTACATCGTTCATGCCAGGAAGGCTTGGTGACTTTTCTTCTACTTGAATAATTGCGTTTGCTTGAAAAATAGGAGTTGACAGTAGGGCATAGCTAATGCCGATCGTCATAAATATACAAGTGATTATGATAATAAGGACTTTTGATTCCCACAAAGTCCCAAATAGAGCTAACAGGTCAATATCGCCATCTTGCGGCTGGGTTATATTGTTATCCACTGAATTATGGTTTGCATTATTTTGCTTAGCGCTTAGTGGTTGGCTTGTCATAAAGTTCAGTACCGTTGGATTAAATCTGATGTTCTAAATATATAGATAACTGCTCATGAAACTCTAAAACTTCAGCTTCTTACTTTGTGGTTAAATGCTAAAGTGAGATCATCAATGCAATTAGTTACTTTCTATATCACCAACCCTATCTGTTGCGAGGATAGAGGGAAGTAACTGGCTTAAAAAGCGATTCCAGCGTGTAATAGGAGCTGGAGAAACGTAAACAATGTCGCGTGCTTTGAGAGGGAATTTGTCAGCGAGCATAAAGCCTACCGCAGAGGCCGCATTTAAGTTGTATATGGTGGCATTGTAGACAGGCAGTCCGTCGGCATCATGGGTAATGTCGGTATTACGCAAAACGTAGACACCTCGGCCATCTGCACGACTTTCATTTATCCCATTTGCCATGGCCAATGCCTCCGCTAAGCTCGTGCCATTGCGTGACATTGCAAAACCTTGGGGGCGATTAACTTCACCTAATACAAAAACTTTGTCAGCATCATTGCGTGGCACGTGAATAAAATCGCCATCCTCTAGTAGGAGGTTTTCTCCCCAAGCGCCATTTTCGTATACTGAGCGTAATGAGATTGTCTTCATTTCGCCGTTACGGGTAAGTGTTACATTGCCCCAAGATGCTGAATCAGTTAGCCCGCCGAGCTTTTCAATTGCATCTACTAATGTGAGTGGTGTAGTGGAAATTGGGATAATACCTGGTTGCATTACCGATCCACTGACGTACACCTTTTTGCTTTTAAATGAAGCGACTCTTACATCTATTTGAGGCCTCTTGATAACAGAGCCAAGTCGCTTGTCTAGTAGTGCTTTGACGTCTTTGGAGGTTAAGCCTGCAACAGCAACCTCTCCTGCGTATGGATAGAATATTGTTCCATCTGCTTTGACTTCACTGCCGCCGTCTTCAGCGCCTCTAAAGGACCCAGCTGGAATCGTCAATTCCGGATGCTCCCATACGGTAATGCTTAAAACATCGCCGGGGCCAATTCGATATTCATAGTCTTTCAGCTCTTGTTGCAAAGTGTCATTCGATGACGCGCTGGATCCCTTATCAGCATTTAAATGGTTCAATACCGTGGCATTAATAGGAATGAACTTGGTATTGATGGTGGCGGGCGTGTAATCCTCAGGGGTGTCATCAAACCAGCGTGAATTCATAGAACTCATATTACTGCCGGGTATAATGGTACACGCTGAGGTGCCGGCAATAAGAATAGCCAAGGTGCTTGCTTTCAAAATATTCATGCAGAAAAGTCCGTTGCTGCGATGTTTTGTACCTTAACTTGCATGTGCATCACTAAGGTCTGAATTAAAAAGATTAAGGTGGATCGTGCAGTGCACCCGATTAGGCGGCAGTAAGCAAGGCGCCATTATACCGACAAACTCCCGACATTTCCTTTCGGTGTACACGCTAATCCGTTATGAGCCATTAAATTCTTAGTGAAAAGGCCCGCTTACACAAAGACGCAATAATAGCGACCTAGCCTCCTTCACACCAGCGCTGTTTATGTGCAACAAGGCACAAACTGAGCCAGAGTGCCTCGCTGAGCGCGCAAAATACCACTCTTTGTTTAAAAAAAAACAGCGGCAACGCAAAAATTCATAAAAATGTAGCCTATATAAAGTAAGGGCTAGACACCGAACTTACAAAACGTCACCCCAACCCCAATGATGCGAGCCTCTGGACCTCAAAACTACGTCATCTCAGTCCTTTAATACCCGTCATCACGGCCCCTCAAAACCACGTCACCCCCGAACTTTATTATTCGTCATCACCGGGCTTTATTACTCGTCATCCCCGCGACCTTAAAGTTACGTCATCCCCGACCCCGATCGGGGATCCAGTGTGAGCGCCAGCGAATGCACTTACTTCCGACATCCGATCTCAGACATCCGTCTAAACCCAAGCGAATGCCATTAACCCTCAATATCAGCCACAACCACACCACACAGCGCAGCCCACCCAAATAACAGCCACCACATGAACCAAGCAATAAAATGACGGGCTAACAAAAGCCCTCACATCCCCCATAAATGGGGGTGTCATCAAAATGGGGAACAGAAGTACCATGACACCATCAAGGACGATGGTGTTAGCTTGGCCCGCTAATTGCTACCCAGATGCAGCGGGCACTGCGCTTTGCATTGCCGACATATTAGGCTATGAACGGTAACATTTTGTGCTTGGCATCAAATCGCAACAAAACGCAGGCATAAATCGTAGGTTAAGCCCGAAAGGGTAGTAATTACATGGATTTACCCTTGGATTCTGCTCTTAATTGGCGCAAAATTGCGCGCTCAATCGGAGCGGTAGAACAAATTTAGTGCAAAACGCCAAATTGCAACTAAACTTTAATGCCCCTGATATAAGCTTTCAGGCTGAGCGGAAATTGCTAGCGGTTCCACTAGGTATCTGGAAGTTGAAAGAAACACCCTAACGAAGGCTGTCAACGGATTGCCCGCTTTCCATGAATGAAGAATAGAATTCCTAAGCGAGGGAGTTGCTGTGAACACAGAACGATTAAACGTAAGCAATACCATACAGTCCGGTGGTTTTATAAAGCAGCATCGCTCGATGCTAATCGGTATGCATCAACTTGCCGACGTATTGCTTATATGGGGCTTATTAACAGTACTGGTTAATATAGCGGGCTACAGTTGGGAAGTATGCTACCAAGTCGCGGCGTTCCTTGGCTCTCTCTGTTACCACATTCTTGCTCATAAAAACGGTCTTTACTTTTCCTGGCGCGGCCAATCGATATTCCAAGAAGTCAAAACCGTCTTCTTGACGTGGTTAATTGTACTCGGCGCCTTGTTAACCGTTGTATTCCTGTTTGAGTTAAGCGAATCATACGGCGGCGGCATTATGGTTGCGTGGTCCGTCGCTGTGCCTGTCGCTATTAGTTTTTACCGCGTATCTGCTCGTATTGTTCTTAGAGAGATGCGTCGCACCGGTGTAAATACCCGTAAGGTTGCTATTGTGGGTGCCAAAGAGCCTGGGCTTACATTGGCAAGAAGTATTTTGCAAAGCCCGTGGATGGGGATGCACATAGCGGGGTTTTATGACAACCGCGTCAAAATTGGTGGTAGGCCATTAGAAGGCGAAAAGCTCCAAGTACTTGGCGATATCGAATTTTTAAAAGAACAAGCAAGAGCGGGTGAGTTTGACGACATTTATATCGCCCTGCCAATGCGAGAAGAAGAAACTATTAAAGAGTTGGTTGAATTCTTAGCGAACAGCTCTTGTTGCGTTCACATAGTTCCCGACGTATTTACCTTTAAGATGTTGAATGCCCGTAGCCGAGAGATTGGCGGCTTACCGGTAGTCAGTGTCTACGACACTCCCTTCGATTCCTTCGACGCCGTCGTCAAGCGATTAGAAGATGTAGTGCTTAGCTCAATCATTCTATGCCTCATTGCAATCCCAATGCTGTTTATTGCTGCTGCCGTTAAGTTTACGTCTAAAGGTCCCGTTATCTTCAAACAGCGCAGATACGGAATTAACGGGGAAGAGATCATGGTGTGGAAATTCCGCTCCATGAGCACCTGTGACAATGGTGATGTTGTTGTGCAAGCCACAAAAGGTGATGCGCGCATAACTAAAGTCGGCGCCTTTATTAGAAGAACCTCGCTTGATGAACTCCCTCAGTTCATTAACGTTTTACAGGGCAAAATGAGTATTGTCGGTCCTCGTCCTCATGCCGTAGCTCATAACGAACTCTATCGGGATCAGATCAGCGGCTATATGCAGCGTCATTTAGTTAAGCCGGGAATTACCGGTTGGGCGCAAGTGAATGGCTGGCGGGGCGAGACTGATACTATTCGTAAAATGGAAAAGCGTATTGAGTTCGATTTATTTTATATACGTAATTGGTCAATATGGATGGATGTAAAAATTGTTTTTATAACATTGTTTAAAGGTTTTATAGGCGGTGAAGTATATTAAATGCTTTATAAATTGAGCTAAATTTACGTGATCTCTGATGAACAATTCAGTTATATGAAGTAATACTCACCAGCGGTAAAAAAGTTCCAACCTGGAAATTACTTGATATTCTTCTTGTCTACATCAAGGCAAGTTGCTTTTCTAGCAATGAGAAATAAATGAAAAAAATTTTTATCATTTCAATTGGGCTTTCAGTAATACTGGCATTAGTAGTACTTGGGCAGTTATTCTCTGTTAACCAGTTTTCTGCGTTCCTCTCAAACCAGCAAATATCCGCCTCGACGGCTGGTACTTACATATTAGCTTATTTAGTATTTGCCGTTGCTCAATTATATCTTCAGCGACGTATATTTCTTTTGGCGTCAGATGCAACAACTATCTTGGGAATTCAGACTGTAAAAGGAATTTTTAACTCCAGTGAGGAGGTGAATTCAGATCGTGGGCTAGTGTCACAGCTTACAGCAGAGTTTGGTCGATTTAACGGGCAAGTAACAGTTCGAGTAGCTAATGGGCTTACTCAATTGGTAATTATGTTGGCTGTAATCGCATATCTATTTACGATAGCTCCTATGCTAACGATATTATCAATAGGTGGTTTGGCTCTAATAGTCGGCGGATCCATGCTGATACTGCGAAGAGTTTTAATTCGGATTGGATCTTTGATACGAACGAGAATTGCAGTTTACACAAGATATATCGAGGCATTAGCAGCGAATAGGTACTATATATATTTCTATGGTTTAAAAGTACATCAATTAAAGAGTTTAAACTTCCTTTTGGGGCAGTGGCTAAAAAATACTACTTTACTTGCCTTTTACGCGCAAATAACTAAGCCAATTTCTGAAGTAAGTATCATTATAATTCTATTCTTGGTCGCTGCGTTCTTTGGTTCGGAGTTCCCACAGCTTGCGGCATCTTTGCCAGTATTTGGGTTGGCTTCACTTAAGTTAGTTCCCGCGGTACTCGCTTTGTCCGCAGTATATCAAGGATTTGTTTCTAATAAGGCGACTGTTACTCAGTTTCTTGATTCTGCAAAAATTCGAAAGTTAGAAAGCAGCTCAATTGAAGAAAATACGGATATTATCGCTGTCAATGAGCTACATTCAGTGTTGAATGTAAGCGATCTTTTGATATACCTACCAGATGGTGAATTGCTGCTATCAGCTACTTCTATTAAGGGAGAGTTAGGAGAGCTCCATGTGGTAAAAGGTGAAAGCGGCAGCGGCAAAACTAAGTTGCTACAGTCAATTCTTGGTATTTACGCGAACTGCAGTGGCGATGTAGAAATATTGGGAAAGAGTCCTCGTCTTTTACAAGTAAGAGAAAAAGAGAAGTATATAGCTTTTGTACCACAGCTTGTTCCGCTAATTGATGGCACGTTGCGGGAAAATATAGATTTTTTCGGTGCGGGCATAGATGACGCAGAAATTTTAGAACTTTGTGAAGTTTTAGGGCTATCAAATTATTTAAATCTCGAATCAATTATAGATTTCGACGGGACAAATATTTCCGGAGGGCAGAGAAAGAGGATCGGCATCGCTCGCGCACTTGTTGCTAAGCAAGTTGTGCTTGTTTTAGATGAGCCAACAAGCGAACTTGATTCAGATACAGAAAAGCTGATTCTGAAAATTCTTTCAGATAGAAAATTATGTACATATATATTGGTAATTACTCACTCAAATGCATTCGATACAATCGCCGACCAAATCTTCACTATTGACAATAAGCAGCTCTACGTTAAATAGAATATTACTATTTATTTGTATAGGTGTTGCATTGTTCACGAAAATGCCTGTTCCGTATGTCGGTCTACTGGGTTTTTTTTTCGTATTTTCAATAACGATGATCATGCATCCTTTCTATAAGAAATATTTCTACCTGTTTCTGATTATGTTTATATCTACACTGTGCTATTGCTTGCGTGACGAAAATACTCACGCCTTAAAGTACATAATGATATTTGGGACGATTTTTTTACTATCCGAGGCTGGTTCTGCGCGGAAAAGTTTAGTGCAGGATTTATATATTTATGTGGCACTCTGTGCGGCATTGCTATATTCCGGGTTGATCGTGTATCTACCAGTACGTGCTGTTGGGAATTCAGCATTTTCAGATTTTGTCTTGCCATCAATTGCGTACCCAATAATTCTATTTTGTATTACGAGTCCTTCATCGGTATCGACAAAGTTAACGATATCAACTTTTTCTGTTTTTATGGATCAGCGTAGGTGGATATATTTAATAACATTAGTATCGATATTCTTCAGGCGGTTAGTAGAAGGCAGAGAGTTTCTAGTTGGTGCATTAATTAGCCTAGCTTTCCCGATTTTTTCGTTTGCGTTTACATACTATTTCGATGACCAAACATCATTAATGGCTCGTGTTAGGTCAACTAACGTAGTTATAGATACGATGGACTTCACAAATGTGTGGTTTGGTGTGGAGGTAGTAGACCAATTAAAGGCCGAAAGCTACGGAGCTTTTTTCTGGCCAGGCGATATTAAGTGGATTGGAACTATATTTGAGTTCGGATTAGTGGGTTTGGTGCAACAATACTTTGCATGTTTTTACTTTGCGAAATATCGATGTACGAATAATGGGGCCAAATTCCTATTGGGTTTGTCGGCGTTCGACTCAGTTGGTATTTCCTTATTCGGTGCATTAATTGCGAAATTAAGTACACGGAGATAGTTTTGATTATTAGTATTGTTTCGACATTTATAAATAGAGCCCATCTTCATGCCTTTTTGTTAGATAACGATCTTACTTTAAAGGATCCTCGTATCCGTCTTTACTTTTCTGTTCCGAGCAAAGATTGTCTTTTAGATATTAGTATTCCCGAAAGTGCAAAATACATAGTTAAAAAAGATGAGTCTTATTCCGAAGGATGGAATAACGCGTTAAGTATTCTTGATTTCCCCGAAATTGATTACGTGGTGTTTCTTGGGAACGGGGACAAATTTTTGTCTATTCCTGAAGTGCAAATTTATAGTGATACTATAAAAGTTGGAGAGGTGTCTCTCATCTCTAAGGCAAAAAACAAAGTTGTAGTAAATAAATTGCCCGTAAAAAGTATGTTATGGCTTACGTGTAGGGCTTGGACTCCGGCAATTCTTTATCCGGTGATGATGTTTGAAAGGTATCGATTCCCGCAACATTATAAGATTGCGGCAGATGTGGATTTAGTGTTCTACGCTTTCGAAAAAGGACTGCTTTTCGAGAAAATTACAGGAATGAGTGTATCTATGGAGGCTGGCGGACTTAGTTCAATTGTTGATAAATCTATCGTTGAGTATGCGGATATAGCTGTGGTGCGAGGTGTTCCAAAAATAGCTGCAAAAGCTGGGCTGTTCTTGAAAGTTATTAAGTTAAAATTGTCGCAGTTTACGGGGCAGAAAGATGATTAAAGTTCGAAGTAGTATTCCGAGAGAACTCATTCGTGCGATAGAGGGGAAACCTTCTAGTTTATTTTTTACAACGCATAAGTGTGCGAGTACGTTCGTGTCTCGTTATTTGAGCGAGATAAATAGAATTGGACAACTAGAGTGTATTGATTATGCAGGACTTTCATGGGGTAAGGGACTAGATTTAGGGGGGGCATCGGGCGATAAATATGATTTTTTTGAGGAACATGGGCGGACATTGTTTGCACCTAAAGGCTGTATTTATGGGCCGTTACGCAAGCCCATTGATTTTGACGGAGATGATCTGTTTCGTAAGGTGGTCTTTTTAAGGAATCCTATAGATATCTTGATTTCACAGTACTATTCATTTGGATATACGCACCCTATACCGCCTGTAAAAGAACGAAAGGAGGTATTTTTAAGACGACGTTCTCGCATTCAAAAGTTGTCATTGGAAGAGTACGTGCTAAGTGATGACCGTGAGGAAATTAAGAGAATTTACAACGATTATTTTTCACTAAAAGAACACCAATTACTAACTTATGAATTTTTTAGGAGTTCTAGATATAGTTTCTGCCAAGCTCTAAATGAATTTTTAGGGGTTACTGTTTCTGCTCAAGAGTTGTTAAAAGTCCTTAGAAATGTGGATATTAGAACGAAGCTATTCCTAAAAAAAACGCACTTGCGTTCTGGTGATAACGATCAAGCAAAGTCTAAGTTGTCGCCTGTCGTTGAAGGCGAGTTGAGAGAATACTTTAAATCTGAATTGAGTGTTATTAAAAGCCGAACTGAATATTTAATAGAAAATTGGAGTGCTAGATAACTATGTTTGGAAAATTATTGGTATGAGAATTTCTGATAGATATGAGTTTATATACTTTGCAATACCGCGCTCGGGCAGCACATCAATTCGAACGATGCTTGATGAGTATTCAAATATACATTCGGTCCATGTTACTAAAGGTGAGTTATTTCATCATATTTTTCCGAATGAATTAATAAGAAAATATGATAAAGAGAAGGTGGAAAGGTATAAAAAGTTTGTGGTGATGAGGAGGCCAGATGATAGATTATTATCATTATATTTTCATCACATAAAAATGCTGCCGAACTCAATCGTATCGAGAACTAAAAGGCTAAGCCTGTTTTCATATGTTTTATTTATTGTGTTGTATTGTATCAGGAAAAAAAGGCTTATGGCGTCGGCTTTTAATTTTATAGATAGTGCTCCAGGGGTGGATGCAGTATTTTTTTTGGAGTCGCCGATTTTAAGTTTGCAAATAGCTAGTTATCTTGGAATACCGGAAAAGAAGGTGCCTCATTTAAATGCTATTCATAGGGCGGGCGGGCGGCTCGAGTGCTTGAATAGAAAAGTAGCGAGCTTGATATTTAGGAAAGATTGTTTGTTATGGCGTGCAGCGTCGAAAAACGGTTTTAATCCAGTAATGATTAAGGAGAGTGGTGAGTGATCGTCGTTACGGGGATGCAGCGAAGCGGGACATCGTATGCAGGCAATAAACTAGCCACGTTAATTGAATATTGTCAGGTATTTGAGCCATTTAATCCAAGATTTGGTTTGGATCGTTTTGATCAAAAGCCCTATCCGACATCAGTTAGTTATGTGCAGGAAAAGCTCGGAGAATTAAATAAAATTCGATCTTTTTGGGTCCGTAAAGGAAATCGAACCATTGTCCATAGGCAGTACTTAAAACTGCAAATAAATAATCTATCTTTCAAGTACCCATTGCTCGTGAAAGATCCATTTTTATGTATGGTTGCAGCAGAGTTAAGCGATCTTTATAAGACGGCTTATGTATATAAAGATCCCGATTTATTTGTTTCTTCTAATCTAAAGCGCGGCTTTACTTTTGAAAAGTTCCCGGATTTCTTGTCTGAGAGCGCACCAAGTTATTTTAAAGAAGTTGAATTTGCTCTTGCTGATGTAAGATCCCGTCTCTATATATTTTATTGGTATAGTTTGAATAAGGCACTGGCATCTAAAAATATTTCATTTATAGAGTTTGATGAAAACATTGATGCTAAGCTTATTCATTTTGTTAGTGTTGTTGCGAAAAGTGAATCTCGGTTAGATGTTTTCTCCTGGATAGACAATTTTGGTCGGAAAGAGATGATGAAGACGGGGGATTCATTTTCAAGAAAAACTTTTATAAGAAATAGTGATGCATACAAATGCGACGTTATTAGTGGTGATGCTTTCGAATATAGGATGGCAGCCTATAAGGTTTACGAGCAGGCAAATAGCAGGCAATCAATATGCTAAATATATACACTTCATATGCTAAAAAAGGAGGTGCGGGAATTGCAGCCAATGCAAAAGCCAGTAAAGATGATACGAGTCTGTTTATCGTAAATGAGAATGAAAAACCTAATATAGCGGCCCGTCTAGTGTCTTTTTCTTTAAATAAGATGTTCAGAAAGGTGGGTGAAGATTTTGTTAGTTTACCCTACTCGTTGTTTCCTAGGTTGGGGATACCGTCTACAGCAGAGCCGGGAGTTTGCGAAATACATTGGGTGCACTGCGGCTGTTTCGACTTTTCTAGTATGAAAAATGTTAATTCTTATGTTTTTTGTCATGATGAATGGTGGATTACCGGTTTCGAGCATTATTCTTCAGATTGTTGTGACTTCGAGTATTGCCCGTGGTTGCTGTCATCGTTCAGAGGGTTCTTGCGCAAGCTGATAAAGCGTGTATGTGCTGCTAGATTACAGAGTATAACTAAAAGCGTTAATTTTAAGGCCCCTTCACTTTTCCTAGCTGAAAAATTAAGAAAAAAATATGGTGATAGCCGTGTGACAGTTGAGCGCAACGTTTTGGATTTTCCAGTCTTGTCAAGAAGAGACCGATCTCGGGGAGTGTTAAAGATATTATTTGTTGTAGATAAGGGTTCGTACTATCGAAAAGGCGGCGATATTTCAGAAAAGATAGTTACGGGGTTAATATCTTCTGCAACATATAGAAAGTATCAGCTCACTATAATTGGTAATTCAAATCTAAATATCGATTCAGAAATTGTCAATGTGATGACTTCGTTGCCGAGGTTGGAATTTGTTCGGGCGTTATCTTCTTTCGATATTGTGATCTTGCCAACAAGAAATGATAACTTACCAAATGTTGGGGTCGAGGCGCTAGCGGTTGGTGTTGATGTAGTAACTAGCCGAAACTCAGGGCTTCCCGAGCTCGAGCAGACGGGGCTGGTGACAGTGATTGACAATACAGTAGAGTCTTATTTGTGGGTTGTTTCAAATTATGCTGATTAGATTAAAGCTTCAGTTGAATTTTATATTAATATCGCTAGTAAACTTGATATTAGGTTTTCCAGCTGCTTGCGTGAGACACGCTGTTTTGAGGCTAATAGGGGTAGAGTTGGGTCGTGGCTCGATTATCCATAGAGGTGTTAAGATCAAGTCCGTTGTTGGGCCGTTAAGGGTTGGTGCTCGCTCCATAATTGGCCCTCGCTGCATAATTGATAATCGCCGAGGCGTTTTTATAGGCTGCGATGTTAATATTTCCGCCGGATGCCACCTTGCTACACTAGGGCATTCCACCATTACTGATCGGAATAAAACTGTAGGATTTCCGATTTCTATTAATGACAAGGTGTTTATCTTTTCCGAGGCTTTTGTCTGTCCGGGTGTGACTATCGGATATGGTTCAGTGGTTTCCGCCCGAGCGGTCGTGACAAAGAATTTGGGTGATTGGGTGTTGGTGGCAGGTAATCCTGCGATCGTTAAGAAGAATATCGAGCCATTCGATTACGAGTTATCGCCCTACAAATACTGGTGGGCATTATGAAAACTAACCTATTTATAATTGGCGCAGCAAAATCTGGTACGAGTTCGTTGTGGGCTGCATTTAGCGAAAATATGAATTTTCAGACACCAGTTTTATTTGTTAATAAAGAGCCGGCAACTTTTTCGGATAAGCGGAATAGGGTATCGTTTGGAGAGTATCCAAATATATTTCAAAACAAAGATACTGCGAAGTATCGATGCGATTTTTCTACGCAATATATAAGCGATCCGCAAGCTGCAAGCCGAATTTATGAATACAATGAGGGTGCGAAAATAATTTGTGTGTTGAGGGATCCAGTCAATCGCTTGATCTCCTTGCACGGATGGATGGTGGCAAACGGTTATGAGTTCATATCATCGCTAAAGTGTGCCTTGGCAGTTGAGCGTATCCGAAAGAAACTTGGCTTTAGTATTGTTGAGTACGAAAGGAATTACTACTATCTTGAATCAAGTAAGTATCGGTCGCAAATAGAAAAGTACATCAGTGTTTTTGGTGAGGAAAATATATTAATTATTTGTTTTGAAGAGATGCTTGCCGATTCATCGGTAATATCAGAGAGAATCTGTAAATTTTTGGGTGTTAGCGAATTTGATTTCAATTTGGAAAAATATAGGGAGAATACGGGTAGGCTTCCAAGCTATCCAATTAGAGCATTCTTGTACCGGCTTTATTTGAGGGGTAAAGTCAAGGCTGGATTGATAGATTTCTCGGAAAGTGAGCGCCGATTTAAATCCTATCTTACGCTGAATTCCTCTCCGCTATCAGATCAGGTCGATTCGAAAGTGCGCTGTAAACTTGAAAAAGAGTTGGTTGCCGAAGTAGATTTTTTTCGCCAAGCTTATCCAGCAACATTTGGGAGGTATTGGAATGAATATTCTTCGTGATGTATGTCGCTCTTTCGAAAGTATAGACGAATTAATTCAGAAAAGTGAAGAAGAATTTGTTCATCTTATTACAGTTAACGCAGAAATACTCTTGCTCCTTTATGAAAATCCTAAATTGCAAGATATTGCAAAAAATGCTTTTTATACAGTTGATGGAGTAGGTGTAAAAATTCCTTTGCTTTTGTTAGAGCATGTAGCCAAACCTCGTATATGTGGGTCTGACTTGTTATATGACCTCGCGGAAAAGTGTGCGGCACGTAATGAACGGCTTTTTTTATTAGGTGCTACAGAGGATAGCAATGCTGGTGCAGTTAAGTATCTAAACCTGCATTACGGCGTAGACGTTGCTGGGTTTTCTCCAGATTTTGATGGTGAAAACATGTCGAAAGCACTTTTAAAAATAGCCGATTTTTCTCCGGCCTGCGTATTCGTTGCTTTTGGAGCGCCAAAACAGGAATTTTGGATTGATACCCATAGAGAAGTGCTAATTGCGTCTGGTGTTCGGCTCGTCATTGGGTGTGGAGGGGCGATAGATTTTGTTAGCGGGGTAGCGAAGCGCGCGCCACGTTTGGTTCAGAATGTAGGCCTAGAGTGGCTGCATCGAGCCATCACTCAGCCTCGAAGAATTCGCCGGGAGTTTAAAAAAATAAAATTATTATATTTTCTGTTCGTAGAAATGATTTCAAAGAATCGAGTAGTTTAAATGCCTATATTACTGTGTTCATATCCAAAATCTGGAAATACTTGGGTTAGGTTTATTTTGGCCAATATTCTGGCTTTCGAAAGTGATTGTGAACGAGTCGATTTCCATACAGTACATGATTACATTCCTGATTTAGATCGGGATCCTATGGCGTTGTTGAAGAGAAGGCATATCTATAAAACGCATAAGCCTAATACGTTGTATCGGAGGTTTGTTTCGAAAGTTCTTATTGTTAGGGATCCGGTTAGTACGCTTCTTAGCTATTTTTTCTATTTAAAAAATGAGGAGAAAAAAGAAATAGGGCTAAATGAGTTTTTGCGATCTCCAAAGTATGGATATTCGGCGTACATAAAATATCATGAATCATTCTTGTTGGGTGGCAATAAGATATTTACAGTAGAGTATGAAAAGTTATTACACGACCCTTCTGGTGAGGTGCAGAAAATATCGGAGTTTATCGGGCTTGGTTGCACAAAAGATAGCATAGAAAAAGCTATTCTTATGTCGAGTAAGAGCTCTATGCGTGCTATAGAGGAGACGCAAGGCCGTCGGTATGGTTCTCAAGAGTATAGTTTTGTGGGTTATGAACCTGATAACAAAGAATTTATTCGGGCGGAGATTGCCAATTTTATTAACGGGTATACATCAAAGTTTGGTAGCTAATTAGAGATAATAGAATGAGTCATAAAATTGCGTTGATAACTGGTGTGACTGGGCAAGATGGGTCATACCTTGCTGAGTTTTTGTTAGATAAGGGCTATGTTGTGCACGGAATAAAACGTAGAGCCTCTTTATTTAATACGGAACGGGTCGATCACATATATCAAGATCCACATACGAATAATAAAAATTTTATACTTCACTATGGCGATTTATCTGATTCGTCTAATCTAACGCGTATTTTGAAGGAGGTTCAGCCTGATGAGGTTTATAATTTAGGTGCCCAGTCTCACGTGGCGGTTTCTTTTGAAAGCCCAGAGTATACGGCAGATGTGGACGCGCTTGGGACGTTGCGTATTCTAGAGGCTATTCGCCTATTAGGATTAGAGAAAAAGACACGCTTTTATCAAGCGTCAACTTCTGAGTTGTATGGTGAAGTTCAAGAGATTCCGCAGAAGGAGACGACGCCCTTTTACCCTCGATCTCCCTATGCTGCGGCAAAATTGTACGCATATTGGATTACCGTTAACTATCGTGAATCTTATGGCATGTACGCCTGCAATGGTATTTTGTTTAACCATGAGTCACCGCGTCGTGGTGAAACATTTGTAACGCGTAAGATAACTCGTGGTATTGCCAATATTGCTCATGGCCTGGATGAGTGCCTGTACTTGGGTAATATGGATGCTCTGCGTGACTGGGGCCATGCGAAAGATTATGTGCGTATGCAGTGGATGATGTTGCAGCAAGAGCAGGCAGAAGATTTTGTGATTGCGACGGGTAAGCAAATTTCAGTTCGTGAGTTTGTTCGTATGTCTGCTCAGGAGGCCGGTATTGAGCTTGAATTTTCTGGTAGCGGCGTAGATGAACAGGCCAAAGTTGTTGCCGTAAACGCGGATTTAGCGCCGGGTGTTAAAGTTGGTGATGTGATTGTTCGTGTTGACCCTCGCTACTTCCGCCCTGCCGAGGTTGAAACCTTGTTAGGTGATCCGAGTAAGGCAAAAGTCAAGCTGGGCTGGGTGCCTGAGATTACCGTTGAAGAAATGTGTGCTGAGATGGTTGCATCTGATCTTGATAAAGCAAAACGCCATGCTTTATTAAAAGACCATGGTTTTGATGTTTCTGTAGCTCGAGAGAACTAAGGGGCTTATATATGAAACGTGTTTTTGTAGCCGGTCATCGGGGCATGGTTGGCTCTGCTATTGTTCGTCGTTTAGTGTCTTTAGGTGGTTATGACATAGTCACAGCAGATCGAGGCTCTTTGAATTTACTCGATCAAAAGGACGTGGCCGATTTTTTTGCCACCCAGAAGTTTGACGAAGTATATCTGGCGGCGGCAAAGGTGGGCGGCATAGTTGCAAACAATAGCTACCCCGCTGATTTTATTTATGAAAACCTGATGATCGAGTGCAATATTATTCACTCGGCGTTTAAGTCGGGTGTAAAGCGCCTGCTGTTTTTAGGCTCATCTTGTATTTATCCTAAGTTAGCGGAGCAGCCAATGAAGGAAACGGCATTGCTGACTGCTACCTTAGAGCCGACCAACGAACCGTATGCAATTGCAAAAATTGCAGGTATTAAACTATGCGAATCGTACAACCGCCAATATGGTGTCGATTATCGTAGTGTGATGCCAACAAATCTTTATGGTGAAAATGATAATTTTCATCCAGAAAATAGCCATGTTATTCCAGCAATGATTAGACGTTTTCATGAGGCTGTGTCATGTGATGCGCAGGAGGTTGTTGTTTGGGGAACAGGCAAGCCAATGCGTGAATTTTTACATGTCGATGATATGGCGGAAGCATCTATTTTTGTGATGAATTTAGATAAGGAATCATACGATGCCAATACTCAAGCCATGTTGTCGCATATTAATGTCGGGACGGGTGTTGATTGTACTATTGCAGAGTTGGCTCATACTTTGAGCGAGGTCGTAGGTTTTAAGGGTGAGGTAGTTTTTGATACAACAAAGCCTGACGGTGCACCTCGTAAGTTAATGGATGTGAGTAGGCTAAAATCAATGGGATGGGAATCTAAAATTAGTCTTCGTGAGGGGCTCGAGATAACCTTCAAATGGTATCTAAATAACCGGCATAATTTCCGCGGTTAACTTTAGTATTCGCCAATTAATCTACATAGAAGCTATGGTAAATTTCTATATTTTTCTGGTATAAGCTAATCAGTCCGGCAACATTTTTAGTTCTGGTTTCTTGTGGATGAAAATACAGTAAGGTATTTCTTATGTTCGGTGCTTATAGAACCCTGTTGGCGTTGCTGGTTGTTGCAAATCATTTGTTATCTATTCCTATAGTGGGGCACTTCGCTGTCCATGGTTTTTTTATACTCAGCGGCTATTTGATGACTTATATAATGGCTAAGTCATACGGATATTCGATGGGTGGAGTTCGTTCATTTGCAATTAATAGATTTTTGAGATTGTATCCTTCTTATTGGGTGGTTATTGCAGTATCTGTTTGTATAGTTCTTTACTACGGTGAGGAGTATTCGTCGAGTTATCGTCGGTTTATTTTTCTTCCTAGCTCATTTGGAGATTGGTTTCAGAATTTGTCATTGGTTTATATTGATTATTTCCCGTCACAAATATTGCCCAGGCTATCACCACCTACATGGGCGTTAACGGTTGAACTGTTATTTTATTTGTTGATAGCATTAGGTGTGTCTAGGTCAAAGAAGATGACTGTCTTATGGTTTGCTCTAAGTGTGGCGTATATGTTAGTTACGCACTTAATAGGGTTGGACTATGAATATAGGTATTCCGCCTTATTTGCTGGTAGTTTACCTTTTTCGATTGGTGCGCTTATTTTTCACTATAATAAAAATATAACGGCAATTTTCAATCGAAGCCCGCTTAAAAGGGATGTCTTAATTTGGATTGCACTTGGTTTGTTTTTTACAAATACTGTTACTGCAATATTAGGGAGAAAGTTTTTCCACTCGGATGTCTTTGCTGTATCGACCGTTTATTTTAACTACGTGATTAATGCGCTGATTATTGTTATTTTAATTGATGGGAAATTTCCGTTTATATCTGAAAAATTTGATAAATTCATAGGTGATTTTAGTTATCCGTTATATTTAATGCATTGGCAAGTAGGTTTTTTCGCATCTATGATTCTATGGTCTGAACCTATTCGAGGGATGAATTTAAAAGGCATCTGTTCATTCATTTTGGCTTTGGTTATCTGTTTTTTAGTGTCTATATTTATTAATAGATGCGTAGATACTCCTATAGAATCGATTAGGCGAAATATAAAGATTGTTAATCAACGCCGTAATAATCTTTGAGTATGATTTTAATGATATGTTGTCATCTACTATAAAGAGGGCGAAGTTTTAGCTCATGTTTAAGTGTTATAGGCGGGTGAGCCGTATTACGGTTTTTATTGGAAAATATATAGGTATTGTGGAGACAAGTGTAGCATCAAAAATCAAATTTTTAACACATCAGGGATGGATAGAATGGCCTTCAATGGTTGGTTGCAAAGTGATGTGTTTTCGACCGGTATAAAAGTATTGCCTTTGGTGTCAATTGATTTTCTGATTTTGGATAGAGAATGTAAGACTTATCTATTTGGTTGGCGTAACAACCGGCCTGCTGCGCATTACTGGTTTGTGCCAGGTGGGCGTGTACGAAAAAATGAATCTTTAGATGATGCGTTTATACGTTTGACTACTGCTGAGATAGGAAAGTCAGTTGAAAGGTCTGATGCTAAGTGGGTTGGCGTTTATGAACATTTTTATGACGACTCTACCTTTGGCGAAGGTGAATCAACTCATTATATTGTTTTGACATATGAAATTACTTTTAATATCAAGCATTTAAGGTTGCCACTTGAACAGCATAGTAAATATCAGTGGATGACGAAAGCTGAAATTCTTAAATCCAAGTCAGTGCACCAATATAGCAAGGATTATTTTAAATGATTACAAAATATCAAGCGGTTATTTTAGCTGGTGGAAGCGGGAGTCGTTTATGGCCGTCTAGCCGAGGGTTATATCCTAAGCAATTTTTATCAATTCCGCATGAAGAAACTATGCTTCAAGCTACTTTGTCTCGTGTCCAGGGTTTGTCGAGCCGCACCTCAGTTATATGTAATGAAGAACACCGTTTCATTGTTGCCCAGCAAGCCGAAGAAATGGGCGAGAAGCTAGGGTCAATAATTTTAGAACCAGTTGGTAGGAACACGGCCCCTGCGATTGCACTTTCGGCTTTTGATGCGCTTGATTCGTCGTCTGATGACATTGCTCCATTGTTGCTGGTTATGGCGGCTGACCACGTTATAAATGATGTGGCTGCATTTCAAGCTGCGGTTTTAGTAGCTAAGTTACAGGTTGAAGCCGGTAAGGTAGTGACGTTTGGTATTGTGCCTGAGTCTGCTCATACTGGTTATGGCTATATTCAGCGTGGCGCAGAGACTGATAATGGTGCTTATGCTGTTTCTCGATTTGTGGAGAAGCCAGATGCCGATACAGCGCAGTCTTATCTAGATGACGGAAGTTATTATTGGAACAGCGGCATGTTTTTAGTTGCTGCAGACGTGTATTTAAATGAGTTAAAAGCTTTTAGACCAGATATTTATTCTGCCTGTGAAAAAGCCTATTTTGGTAAAACTCGCGATGTCGATTTTCTACGGGTTGATGCCGAAGCTTTTGCGGCTTGCCCAGAGGAGTCTATTGATTACGCAATAATGGAAAAAACAGATAAGGCGGTGGTTGTGCCGTTGTCTGCAGGTTGGAGTGATGTGGGTGCCTGGTCTTCACTGTGGGATATTGGTGATCAAGATGCTAAAGGCAATGTGAGTAGTGGCGATGTATTAAGTCATAATACATCCAACTCCTATATCCGTGCAGAGCATCGTTTAGTGGCGACAGTTGGTCTAGATAATATTGTTGTGGTTGAAACCAATGATGCGGTTTTGGTTGCGGCTAAAGACAAGGTGCAGGATGTTAAAAAAATTGTAGAGTTGCTGAAGTCACAAGGTCGTAGTGAGTTTATGCAGCATCGACATGTTTATCGACCTTGGGGTGTTTTTGATTCCATTGATAACGGTGAGCGCTACCAAGTTAAACGGATTACAGTGAAGCCTGGTGCGAAACTTTCTGTTCAAATGCATCACCATCGTGCTGAACATTGGATTGTAGTGTCTGGCACAGCAAAGGTTACTAATGGTGATAAGGAGTTAATGTTGACTGAGAATCAGTCGACGTATATTCCGGTGGGAGTTGTTCACGCATTGGAAAATCCTGGTGTGATTCCGCTAGAGTTAATCGAAGTGCAGTCTGGTTCGTATTTGGGAGAAGACGATATAGTTCGTTTTGAAGATCGTTACGGAAGGGCGCCAAAGGCTTGAGGGGTGTGGATACTCAATCTAGTTGAGGATGGCCGCAGGGTAGTGATAGGTAAGTGTATAGATTGTGCAGCATTGTATTATCTGCTTATTGGAACAGCGTCATCCGCGCTCCGTCATCTCCTGCTCAATCTGAGATACTCGTTGATTGCTATCCATTATCGGTCGGTTTTACTGAACTAATCTTACTTAGGGACTCAAATAGCTCTATGATGTACACATGGTTGTGTTGGTGGAGTGTTTGTGTGGGTTTCGCTATTGCTAAGGTTTATCCCGTCGGTATTTGGTTGCTTGTTTTCCCGCTTCTGTTTATGGCGCCTTCGTCGTTTGCGCTTACATTTTCTGAGGCGCGTCATATAAGTCATAGAGCCGGATTTGGACCTGAACCTGTTTTGATGAATAATTTACTTCCACTTGGTAAGGGAAGTGCGGTTACGTATTTATTGCAGCTTCATGAGAAAGATTTTTCAGTTCCAGATTGTGCGCAAGCTACATTAATAACTAGGAGTCAATTGAAGAAGTTAGACGAAACAGGGTTAAAGACATTTCGCACGGCTAAAAATAAATGCAAGCTTGAACTTAAGCAGCTTTACTCTGAACATTTATTGAGTAAAGATTCAAATGACGTTTTGTTGCACAGGATGGAATTGTTTTGGCATAACCATTTTACGTCGAGTTTGACCAAAGTTCGTCACGCGATACTTGTCTATGAGCAGCACAATACGATTCACAAAAATGCATTGGGTAACTTTCGTGTTTTATTGCATAGCGTAATTCGTGACCCCGCAATGATTATGTACTTAGATAATAACAATAATAATAAAGCTAAACCGAACGAAAATTTAGGGCGTGAATTACTTGAACTTTTCACGCTAGGTGTTGGAAATTACTCTGAAAAAGATGTGAAAGAAGTTGCCCGTGCTTTAACTGGGCTTTCAATTGATAATGCCAATTTTGCGCCACGTTTTTATCCTGAACGGCATGATTACGCTAAGAAAACTATTCTTGGCCAAACCGGCTATTTCGGGTCGGACGCTGTTCTCGAAATACTATTAAGTAAGCCAGAGGTGGCGAAATATATTACACGTAGGTTGTGGCTGGAATTTGTTAGCGAGACTGATGACAAGGAGATATCACGTTTAGCGTCTGAGTTTTATCAGGATTGGAATATTTCTCGATTAATACGCGGCATTTTAATGAGTCAGGCTTTTTGGGATGACGCGGGTAATATGACGAAATCTCCCCTGGAGCTAGTTGTTGGAGGAGCTCGTCTGTTGCCGGGAATGGTGCCCAGTAATTCTGTTCCAAACTTAGTTAATCGTATGGGACAGAATATTTTTGACCCGCCTAATGTGAAAGGCTGGCCAATTGGTAGCGATTGGATTAATAGTAAAAGTTATGTTGAGCGCGTTAAATTTACTGAGCAGCTAACGCGGGGTTTGCAGCCTAAGCGTTATAAAAAATCGCTTTCGTTTTTGTGTGAGCGAGGCGCTTCTGAGCTAGCGGCTTCTCCTGTTTTAGTCACGCCGGCATCCGCAAAGATTACTGACATAGCGGCTAATGGTGAGGCTTGTGTTGATGATTTAGCGCGGGTCTTTGAGCACCCTGCATGGCAATTAAAATGACTAGGCGTGAACTAATTCAGTTTTTAATGTTAGTCGGTGCAGTCGGCACGGCGCCGCTGGTGTGTTCAGCGCCGCTCGGTGGAGCGCGCAAGCAGCGCGCTTTGGTGTTGGTAGAATTAAACGGCGGCAACGACAGCTTGAACTGTTTTATTCCCTTGGAGCAGGAGGAGCGATATAAGGCATTGCGTCCGGCTTTACACTTGTCCGCAGAAGAGCGCGTTAAGCTAGATGATAACATTGCGTTACATAAAGCGTTATCGCCGTTACGTAATGGATGGTTGGATAAAGACCTCGCTTTAGTTCATGGCCTGGGCTATCCCGAGCCCAATTTGTCACACTTCCGAAGTATAGAAATTTGGGATACCGCATCGAATAGCGATAGTTATAAAACTACGGGTTGGTTAAGCAGTCTGGCAAAACAGCCAACCAAGTCTGGTGTAGATGCGCTTGTGTTAGGTCGAAATAGCGGGCCGGTGGCGGGTGGCAAGGGGGCGGTGTTGCAAGCAGATTTACTGCGACATTTTTTAGGTAAAAGCCGGCAGTTAGATCATATTGATGGTGCGAAAAATAATGCGGCTTATTCACATTTATTGTCAGTACAGAATAATCTGGTGTCGGTAGCTAAAGATTTGCTGCCTATTTTGCAGAAAAAGGACGCCGTCAAAACCATCTTCCCTGAAACGCTATTAGGTCGTCAGTTAGCTGAGATCGCGCAGTTGATCAATCTTGGTGTCGATACGCCAGTATATAAAGTGGCGCTGTCTGGCTTTGATACTCATCGCAATCAAAAGCCGGTACATCAGCGCTTGCTGTCACAACTGTCGGCGGCGCTTCTGGCATTTAGGGAGGAAATGATTCGATCTGGGCATTGGGATGATGTCGTGGTGATGACCTATTCTGAGTTTGGCCGACGCCCGAAAATGAATGGCTCCGGTGGGACGGATCATGGTACAGCGGCGAGTCATATTGTGATGGGCGGCAAAGTGCGCGGCGGCCATATAGGCAAGTATCCTGAATTGCCTGAGAAAGATAATGCCAATATGCAGTTCACGACGGATTTTCGGGCTTTGTATCAGACCGTTCTTGATCGGTGGTTTGAATTGCCGGATATTCGCCTCGCCGATGGCGTAGAGGGGGCATTACCGTTATTTAGGGTGTCATGATGCCTTGGCGCTATATTTCCTTCCCAAATGTGCCGCTAAATAGGTGGTATGTGGATCCTCAATCGAGTTGAGGATGACGGTGGGGCCGTTGAGGATGACGGGGTGGTGGGTAGAGGATGACGGTAGTGGAGCCGAGGATGATGTTTGGGGAGTTGCGGATGATGGTGGGGCTGTTGGGCTGCGCTTTGCTTAGCCCAACCTACAGACCGGGATCCTACGTCATATCCGGGCCCGAGCTGCGTCATCCCCGACTCCGATCGGGGATCCATATGAGCGATAGCGAATGCCTTTGACTTTCGCATCCGGCCATCTGACGCCAGACTTCTGACTTCCAAACCAGGCATCCGTCGCCTAGTTGAGCAAAACGATTATTCTGTTTCCCGCCTTTGTCATTTTGACGTGCTAGAATCCCGCTTATACATAATTTGAATTGCGAGACTGTTTGATGAAAGTCACGGTATTTGGTATTGGCTATGTTGGTCTGGTGCAGGCTGCGGTGTTAGCTGAAGTTGGTCATGATGTCGTTTGCGTTGATGTGAATGCTGAGCGCGTTGAGAATTTAAAGAAAGGCATTATCCCCATTTATGAACCCGGTCTGACGCCATTGGTTCAGCGCAATTACGATGCGGGTCGCCTCCAGTTTACGACGGATGCTGCCTTTGGTGTAAAGCACGGCAGGATTCAGTTTATTGCTGTGGGTACTCCGCCTGATGAAGACGGCTCAGCTGATTTGCAGTATGTTTTGGCTGTGGCTAAAACCGTAGCCACGTATATGGAAACTCCTAAGATTATCGTTGATAAGTCTACTGTGCCCGTGGGTACGGCGGATAAAGTCTCGGCTTGTGTTGCGGCGGTGTTGGCCGAGCGCGGCGTAGAGATTGGCTTTGATGTGGTGTCTAACCCAGAGTTTTTGAAGGAGGGCGCTGCGGTCGCCGACTGTCAGCGTCCTGATCGGATTGTGATTGGTACTGATAGCCCAGCAGTTGAGAATAAAATGCGTGAGTTGTATGCGCCTTTTAATCGCAACCACGAAAAGTTAATTGTGATGGATGTGCGTTCTGCGGAGTTAACTAAGTACGCCGCCAATTGTATGTTGGCCACTAAAATTAGTTTTATGAATGAAATGGCTAATTTGGCTGAAAAGCTGGGTGCAGATATAGAAAAGGTACGCCAAGGGATTGGGTCTGATCCGCGTATTGGGTATCACTTTATTTATCCTGGTTGTGGCTACGGTGGATCGTGTTTCCCTAAGGATGTGCAGGCCTTGGTTCGTACCGCTGAGAAAGTAGGGTATGTGCCGGCGCTGTTAAAGTCCGTTGAGGCAGTGAATAGCCGTCAAAAAGAGAAGTTATTTGGCCATATTCAGGCGTATTTCGATGGTGATTTGAAAGGTAAGCGTATTGCGCTGTGGGGTTTGTCATTTAAACCCAATACCGATGATATGCGTGATGCGTCTAGTCGGGTGTTGATGGAAAGTTTGTGGGCGGCAGGTGCAGTTGTGCAGGCATACGACCCCGAAGCGATGAATGAAACTCAGCGTATTTATGGTACGCGTTCAGATTTGACGTTGATGGGTACCAAAGAGTCTGCCTTGAACGGTGCGGATGCTCTGGTGGTGTGTACGGAGTGGAATGCGTTTAAGGCGCCGGATTTTGATTTGGTAAAAGACTCGCTGACTAATGCGGTGATATTTGATGGCCGTAATTTATACGACCCGGACATGCTGGAGGAGCAGGGTATTGCTTACTACGGTATTGGGCGTGGGCGCAGTGTGTTGAGTTTTGCTTAGTATGTTTTTGTTGTTTGGTAGTTTTTAGGTGGTGCGTAGTAACTCTTAGCCTGTGGTATATGGATCCTCAATCAAGTTGAGGATGACGGTTGGGCTGTTGAGGATGACGAGGTTGGGCGTTGACGATGACGGCAGTGTTCAGGATGGCGGCGTCACACCAGGTCATCCCCGCTCTTTCAATACTACGTCATCCCCGACCCCGATCGGGGATCCATATGAGCGATAGCGAATGCTTTCGACTTTCACGTCCGACGTCAGACATCCCTCTAAATTAAGGCGAATGCTTGTGGTTTTTATGCGGCGAGTCGGTGCTCATAGCCTGAGGTTTGTGGATCCTCAATCGAGTTGAGGATGACGATGAGAAGTGGTCATCCCCGACCCCGATCGGGGATCCATAGTGAGCACTAGCGAATGCTTTCGACTTTCACGTCCGACGTCAGACATCCCTCTAAATTAAGGCGAATGCTTGTGGTTTTTATGTGGCGAGTCGGTGCTCATAGCCCGAGGTATGTGGATCCTCAATCGAGTTGAGGATGACGGATGGGGGCGTTGAGGATGACGGCGGAAGAGTTGAGGAGTCTAGGTCGGTATGGTGGTTGTCTATAAGTTATTTCAAGTTCGATTAGTAATTTATATTCTGGAATCCCTTAGTCTTGACCGTGTCTCAGGTGAGATACATAATTGAGGCTCGTATTGCTAAGGGAAAATTCATCATGGCTAACTCTTCAATGTTACATGTCCGCGTGAACGATGAGTTAAAGGCGGATGCAGCGGAAAAGCTGGCAGCTTTCGGATTGACGGTGTCGGATGCCGTTCGCATATTGTTAACGCGTATATGCAAAGAAGGCGGATTGCCGGTTGGGTTAACTGCCGACCCTGATGCCCATGACGCCTGGTTTCGTGAGAAGGTTAAAGAGGCTTTGGCTGACGAGCAGCCAACTGTTACGCACGAGCAGGTTATGGATGAGGTGCAGGCTTTGATTGACAGAAAAAAGCGTAGCCGTGCTTGAGTTGAGATGGTTAGATTTGGCTCGTCGCGATCTACTGGGGATTGTTGATTATATCTCTGATGATAATCCTGATGCAGCGCAATATGTAAAAGATGATATTGAGGCAAAGGCGAGGAAACTGCCTGATTTTCCTAAAATGGGCCGCCTTGGTCGCGTCGAAGGAACAAGGGAGCTTGTTGTTTTGGCTAATTATCTTCTTGTGTATCAGGAAGATGCGCTAACTATTCGAATACTACGTGTGCTGCATGCGGCACAGCAGTGGCCGCAAACCGATTAGCGGCCCTGAGTTTGAGAGTTGGTATGGTGTAGAGTTTCGTCATACCCAACCCGATTGCGGATCTAGGTGAGCGTTAGCGAATGTTTTTGGTTCTCGCGAAGTTAAGTGTGGGTACCTAGCCCGAGGTATGTGGATCCTCAATCGAGTTGAGGATGACGGTTGGACCGTTGAGGATGCAGCACCACACTACGTCATCCCCGACCCCGATCGGGGATCCAGTGTGAGCGATAGCGAATGCTTTTGATTTTCACGTCCTACATCTGACGCCAGACTTTT
>Ga0207891_1000395_pt1 | contig 31113 bp, 30 predicted proteins | sample LinPmetageLP50_FD_184061 | JGI IMG/M metagenome (GOLD analysis project Ga0207891, IMG submission 184061) | Marine viral communities from the Pacific Ocean - LP-50 (SPAdes) | ecosystem: Environmental > Aquatic > Marine > Oceanic | place: Pacific Ocean | collected 2011-08-27 | reverse complement strand
TTTATCACTAACGTTTGGTTAATTAACTGATTAAGTCAGCATTTTCTGGTGTAGCAAATTGTGGCGCAGGTTGGGCAAAATGGTTACCCTGCATGAGCGTCACATTTGCTTTTTCTAACGCATTTACAATGGCTGCATTTTCGACAGATTCAGCTATAAGCAGTAAATCTAATTGGTTAGCAAATGCCGCTATATGCTCAATAAATAAGTAAATGTCGTTATCGTGTATTATCTGTTTTATCAATCCGCCATCTAACTTAATACCGTCAACTTCAAGTTTTAGAACATTTGAAATATTTGAATAACCGCTACCAAAGTCATCAATTATTACCTTAACCCCTTTACTTTTAACCATAGAAATAAATGCTTTAACTTCAGAATAATTTGCAATCGCTTGGGTTTCTATTAACTCTAAAGTGATATTGCTTGGGTGCGGATAGCGCTTAAGCTCGTTTGTGATGAATTCATTTAAGCTTGGGTCTAACATGTCTTGCGCTGTTATATTTAAGCTCCAACAAATGTTCGTTTTTCTAAAGCGGCTAATACACTGTGAAAATATAGTGCGGGTTAATAACCCGTCCATTCTGGAGCGTGTAACTACATTTAAAAACGCATCGGGTTTTAAAATTTCTCCGCTTGCGGTAACCATTCGCGCCAAACATTCGTACTGCACTATCTGATTTGTTTTGGTATCTATTATTGGCTGAAAGTAAGGCACAATACGGTTGTTATCAAATGCATCATGCACTTCTTTGGCCATTTCTACATTATATTGATATTGAGTTTTAACATCGTGAAGTGCTTTAGAATAATTAATAACTGTGTGTCTACCTTGCTTTGCTTGTAGTGCAGCAATATGAGCATTTTCAAGTAATAGCGATTTATTACCTGTCGCAATACCAGCACACAATGTAATGTATATAAATGGATCAGTTAATAAAGGCGTATTGGCATTATAGGTTTCGATTAAATCGTTCAGCTCTTCATAAGGTGTTTCTTTAGGTGATAGCAGCACCAATTTATTGGTGGCTAAGCGGTATAAATGACAGTTGGCAGAACAGCGGCTCTTAAAATGCATAAGCAAGTTTTTCATTACTTTATCGCCGATTTCGGTGCCGTAAAAGCTATTTATATCTTCAATTTCATTAACCCAGACAACGGCTAACTGCATATGATGACTGTTACTTTTTTTAAGTAAGTATTCCAACGCAATGTGGTTTTCAAACCCTGTACTGGAGTCAGTTGCTAATGAGCGCTTAAGTAAGTAAACATAAATAGCGGCAACAAGGATAGCTATAAAAAAGAAGAAGCTTGCCATAGCAGCTGCTTTAGAGACGCTTTCGCTTAGCTTTTGGTTAAGATCAAGAATCGTAATGTCAGCGCCAGTAAGGTAAGTTTTACCTGTTTTATCGTCAACAAAAGGGATAAATATAGTTTTAAAGTGTCCCCATTGATCGGCCGACACTTCAAATACCGGCTCAGTGGAGTAAAAAGCGCTTATGTTGAGATCAGTTGCTTCTGGGTATATATCTAAATATTGCGTTATTTTGCCATTGTTCATATCGTCTTGCGTATAGCTAGATGCAGTAAAATATACGCGGTTATTTTTTAATATCATTGCATATACATATGCCACATCTAGCGCTTGTGCAAACTCAGAAAGCTGCCTGCTTTTGACTTCATAGTCAAAAAAATTAATTTGACCGTTTTGATTCATGGTATTTAAGTAGTCATCACCGAGTATATGCTTAACACTGGCTGCGGCATTAAGAAGGCGCGCATCAACAGATTCCATAATTTCAGCGCGGGTTGTGTGGTAGGTGTAGTAAATATAGACCACTAAACTGACTAAAAATAAAGCAAAACCAGCCACTAACCAGCTCACTTTCACTCTTCCCTTAAGCATTGCCTGTCCCTTTTTTGTTGTTTTAATGATTATACTTAAAATACAAAATTGCCCAATAAATAATTAGTATTTATTAGATTAAATAAAATTTTAATTAAATTAACACTTTTTTGTCATGCGTGGTGTTGCTTTTAAGGCTTTTAACGAGACATTTTACTTATATTGCAGTACAGTTAGCGCAATTATTTAGAAACACTATTGCTTAACTTACCGCCATATTTGGGCGTTTTTACTAGTTAAACAGGTGTTTTAGCAACACACACACTAGGTATTAAGATGGATCAAAAGCGTTGTGCCGTCGCCTCTAAAGAAAGCCTCAAGCGTATATTTACTGTACCTGAAGCGCCTGACTCAACTTTAAGCAAAATTGAGCTTGAAATATCGAGTAATTTAGCAGGTTTTTTAAACGAAAATATAGCGGCAATCGAAAAACCATTACATGAAATTGAAAAAGACTTTCAAGCTGCGGTGATCCCAGAAAACCCAACGTTTGTATCTGCTTATGCTCAAGACATAATGGAGCAACTTGTTGCTCATTCTGTGCATACGGCTGCACCAAGTTTTATTGGTCATATGACATCAGCTTTACCGCATTTTTTACTGCCACTTTCAAAGTTGATGGTGGGACTAAATCAAAATCTAGTAAAAATTGAGACATCTAAGGCATTTACTCCCCTTGAGCGTCAGGTGTTAGGTATGATGCATCATTTAGCCTATGGCCAAAACGATGCGTTTTACTCTAAATGGATGCACAGCGCTAAAACTTCATTAGGTGCATTCTGCTCTGGTGGAACGGTTGCAAACATTACTGCGCTTTGGATTGCTCGAAATCGTTTGTTAAAAGCCGATGGTGAATTTACCGGTATTGCATCGCAAGGGATTGTGGCAGGTATGCTGCATTATGGATACAGAGGTTTAGCGGTATTAATTTCAGAACGTGGTCATTATTCATTAGGTAAATCGGTTGATTTATTAGGGATAGGGCGCGACAACTTAGTTGGTATTAAAACAACTGATGACAACAAGGTCGATGTAAATGCCATGCGAGACAAAGCCCGCGAGCTTGATTCTAAAGGCATTAAAGTAATGGCAATTATTGGTGTTGCAGGCACAACCGAAACCGGCAATATTGATCCCCTCAACGAAATGGCTGATTTAGCGCAAGAGATTAACTGTCATTTTCATGTTGATGCGGCTTGGGGTGGGGCAACGTTATTATCTAATACTTATCGTCCTCTGCTCAATGGAATTGAGCGAGCAGACTCAATAACAATTGATGCCCACAAACAAATGTATGTCCCGATGGGCGCAGGTTTAGTGCTGTTTAAAGATCCCGCTGCAACCGATGCAATAGAGCATCATGCTGAGTATATATTGCGTAAGGGCTCTAAAGATTTAGGTAGTCACACACTAGAGGGTAGCCGCCCTGGTATGGCTATGTTAGTGCATGCTTGCTTACGTGTTATTGGCCGTAAAGGCTATGAAATGCTAATCGATCGAAGTATAAAAAAGGCAAAGTATTTTGCTGATTTAATCAAGGCAGATGAAGATTTTGAACTTATTTCAGAGCCTGAGCTATGTTTGCTTACTTATCGCTATGTGCCTAAGCAAATAAAACAAGCGATTGCTGAGGCTGATGAAAAAACACGGATTGATATTTTTGCTTCACTAAATCGTTTTACAGCCAGTATGCAAAAACGCCAGCGTGAATCTGGACGCTCGTTTGTATCGCGTACTCGCTTGACCCCAGCTCAATACGATAATCAACCTACGGTTGTGTTTAGGGTTGTACTGGCTAACCCGCTTACCTCGGGTGTGATTTTAAAAGAGATATTAGCTGAGCAAAAAGAGCTTGCTAAAACAGACCCTGTATTTAAAAAGTATTTAAGCAAATACATGAAATAGTAAATTTAGTATTTATAAAAAAGACGCTGTTAAGCGTCTTTTTTATTGCTTAGCTAAAAGCAACAGGCTTTTATAATATTGCTAATGATGTGCTGTGAAGGCTTTATTTTTTCCATTGCTAAAAATTCGTCAGGCTGATGCGCCTGATTAATTGAACCTGGTCCCATTACTATGGTTTCACAACCTAGTTGCTGGATAAAAGGTGCTTCTGTGCAGTAATTAACAGCAATGGCTTTTTGGCCCGCTACCTTTTCAGCAAGTTGAACTAGCGCGCTGTCGGTACTGCCTGTAAATGCGGGTATTGGGTCATGTAGGTCAATAACACTTACTGAGTTTGGGTATTGCTCGTTTATGTCTTTTGTTGCATCTAGCAGCAGAGCTTGTAGCTCTTGTACGCTCAACCCTGGCAATGGGCGCATATCAATATGCATTTCACAACACCCACATATTCTATTTGCGTTGTCACCACCATGAATATTACCCAAATTTAAAGTAGGATAAGGTATTTCAAAGTGATTTAGTGAATACTTATTCTTTAATTGCTCTTTTAAGATCAGTAATTTTGAAATCACTTTATGCATAACTTCAATGGCGTTTAGACCACGTTCGGGATCTGAGCTGTGCCCTGAGCGTCCTACGACTCTTATAGCTGTACTCATGTGGCCCTTGTGTGTAAATACTGGAGTCATATCAGTGGGTTCACCAATAATACAGCGTGCTGGCTTTAAGTTAGGATGTTTGCAAATTTGCTGTGCGCCTGCCATGGTGGTTTCTTCATCTGCAGTGGCGAGTATTAAAATTGGCTGTGTTTGTTGTTTTTCATCTATTTCGCTTATAGCTTGTAATACGAAAGCAAAAAATCCTTTCATATCAATACTACCTAGCCCATACAGTTTGTTGTCGAGTTCTGTTAATTTAAAGGGATCATGATTCCAGCGGCTGTCATCAAACGGCACTGTGTCGGTATGCCCAGCAAGCATTAAACCACCATCCCCGGCGCCTCGTTTTGCTAATAAATTATAACGCCCTTTTTTACCTTCCAGTTCTATTATTTCACAAGTAAAACCGAGCGTTTCACACCAGTGGGCAAGTAACTCGATAACGCTTTTATTACTCATGCATTCGCTGTCTTCAATTGCACTGATAGACGGGGCTGCAATTAATTGCTGGTACATAGAAATAAACGAAGGCAAAGACATAAAAAATTCCAAAATAACTATTCAATTTAATTGCATAACAATATAAAAGTATTTATGATGAATATCAATTCACTTTTTAAGCATAAATATATTAAGTAACACAATGAAGATAATGCGACGATAATCAAAATTCATTAACAAAAAAGACTTACTTAGCACCTAAGCTAGTGTAAGCGAACACATAAATAAGTAGTAATAGATTTTAAGATAATGAGCAAATAATGAATGTAGCGATTATTGGCGCAAGCGGATACAGCGGCGCAGAACTAGCAAGCCTTGTAGCTAAACACCCAAATTTAAAACTTTCAGGTAGCTATGTATCTGAAGGAAGCCTAGATAAACACAAATTACTGAGTGATTTATATCCAGAGCACTTAGGTTTGCTTGATACTCCTTTACTTCCTCTTACAAAGTCAGCGTTCGACGACATTAATGCGAATGCAGATTACGTATGCCTGTGTACCGACCATAAAGTAAGTGTAGATTTAGCCCCGCAATTTTTAGCGATGGGCAAAAAGGTGTTTGATCTATCGGGTGGTTATCGCCTTGCAAGCAATGATGATTACGTTACTTATTACGGCTTTGAACATAAGCACCCTGAGTTATTAAATGAATCGGCCTATGGTTTAGCTGAATGGAATAGCAACGACATTGCAAATGCAAATTTAGTGGCTGTTGCCGGCTGTTATCCTACTGCAGCGCTGAATGCGTTAAAGCCACTACAGCAAGCAGGTTTGTTAAGCGACGACAAAATTATTATTAATGCAGTGTCGGGTGTAACAGGCGCAGGGCGTAAAGCCAGTGTAGGTACTCATTTTTGTGAAGTGTCGCTAGCGCCATATGGTTTATTTAATCATCGCCACGGACCAGAAATAGAGCAACACCTTGGTCATCAGGTTTTATTTACCCCTCATTTAGGGAACTTTACTCGCGGTATTTTAGAAACCATTTACGTGCAACTAAAACCTAATGTTACAAGTGAGCAAGTGGCTAAGGCCTACAGCGTGCTTGAAAACGAGCCTTTAATCCGCTTGTTAGGTAGTAAGATCCCGTCAATTAAGGGAGTTGCAAAGCAGCCTTATGTTGATATTGGTTGGCAGCAGCAAGGCTCTCAACTCATTGTTATGGCAGCCATTGATAATTTACTAAAAGGTGCTGCAGGGCAAGCTCTGCAGTGTATTAATTTATCAATGAATTTAGACCACACCACAGGCTTAAAAGGAGCGTTTTAATGGCTAAAAAAACGTGGGTTATTAAGCTTGGCGGCGCTGTACTTAACACTGAAAACGCAGCTCATGCGTTATTTGATGTGTTGTCTAATCAGCCAAGCCATAATTTTGTAATTGTGCATGGTGGCGGGGCATTAGTCGATACATGGTTAAAAGAAGCCGGTTTTGTTAGCGCTAAGCATCAAGGTTTACGTATTAGCCCTGCAGAACAAATGCCCCACATAGTTGGTGCACTTGCAGGTTGTGCAAACAAGCAGTTAATGGCTCAAGCTATTGCTTCTGGCCATAAACCTGTTGGGTTAAGCCTTTACGAAGCAGGCGTAACGGCATCGCAAAAGCTCAAAGCATTGTGCCTAGTAGGAAAATGCGAAAGCAACAACGACTCTATTATTAACGATTTACTAAACGTCGGGCGCTTACCAATTGTTAGCTCTATAGGTTTTGACGAGCAAGGGCTTTGGTACAACGTTAATGCAGACGAGGCAGCGGCAGCTATCGCCAATAATTTAAATGCAGAACTTATTTTTATGACTGATGTAGAGGCCGTGCTTGACGCTAATAAGCAGCCATTACATCAATTAGATACAAAACACATTGAGACTTTAATTGCAGAGGGAGTAATTGTGGGCGGGATGGAGGTCAAAGTTAAGACCAGTCTTCACGCTGCCCTACACTTACGACGCGGTGTGTATATTTCCAGCTGGCAAAAGCCAGAAAATTTAACTGCTTTGCTGCAAGGCGAGCATGTCGGAACGAAGATTACACCATAGGGTTACCATGTTAGAGAATTTTTTAACCGGTCTAGAATTAGACCAACAAGGCGCACTTAATTTATTAAACCTCGCGCGTGATTTAAAAGCAAATCCCGAGAAATACAGCCAAGTATTAGCGGGCAAATCAGTTGTTACACTATTTGAAAAGCAAAGCTTACGTACACGTTTATCGTTTGATATTGGCATTAATCGTTTAGGTGGTCATGCGGTTTATTTAGATCAGCAAAATGGCGCAATGGGCGCACGTGAATCTGTAAAAGATTTTGCACTAAATATTTCAACGTGGGCTGACGGTATTGTAGCGCGTGTAAACCAGCACAGCACGTTAACCACATTAGGTGAGTACTCTTCTGTTCCTGTGGTTAATAGCTTGTGTGACTTGTATCACCCGTGCCAAGCATTGGCAGACTTTTTAACGCTTCAAGAAGTACATGGCGATGTGAGCGAGCTTAAAGTAGCTTACCTAGGCGAGGGCAATAATGTAACTCATTCACTTATGTTACTTGCTGCAACACTGGGTACTGATTTTGTGGCAGTAACGCCAAAAGGCAGCTCGCCTGATTCGCAAATTCTTAAAAAGGCCGAGCAAATAGCAGCTATGAATGGCGCATCAGTAATGGTGAGTGACCGTGTAGAAGCGGCGGTTGGCGCAAACGTTGTTTACGCCGATACATGGGTGTCTATGGGCGATGATACGCCTCTTGAGCAAGTTAAAGAAAAATATATGCCTTATCAGTTAAACCAAGCATTGCTAGATCAAACAGGGGCGACTACGGTATTACATTGCCAACCGGCACACCGTGAGTTTGAAATTACCTCTGAGGTAATGGATGGCCCAGCATCAAAAATTATTCAACAAGCAGAAAATCGCATGCATGCGCAAAATGCTCTGCTAGTTACATTACTAAATCCAAATTTTGTTAAGGAACACCTATGAGTTCAATTAAAAAAGTCGTTTTAGCCTATTCAGGTGGTCTAGATACATCGGCTATCGTGCCATGGTTAAAAGAAAATTACGGCTGTGAAGTAATCGCGTTTGTTGCCGATGTAGGTCAAGGCGCAGAAGAGCTTGAAGGCGTTGAAGAAAAAGCCATCGCATCAGGCGCATCAGAGTGTTACGTGGTTGACTTAAAAGATGAAATGGTAAGTGAATACATTTACCCAACGCTTAAAACGGGCTCTATTTATGAAGGTACTTACTTACTAGGTACCTCAATGGCACGTCCAATCATTGCTAAAGCGCAAGTTGAAATTGCACGTAAAGTAGGTGCCGATGCGCTGTCGCATGGTTGTACGGGTAAAGGTAACGACCAGGTACGTTTTGAATCATGCTTTGCAGCACTTGCACCCGATTTAAAAGTCATTGCACCATGGCGAGAGTGGGACTTATCAAGCCGTGAATCACTATTAGATTACTTAGCCGAGCGTGATATTCCGTGCTCTGCCTCTGCAACAAAAATTTACAGCCGTGATGCAAACGCATGGCATATTTCGCACGAAGGCGGCGAGCTTGAAGATCCATGGTGTGAGCCTAGCGATCAAGTTTGGACTTGGACTAACTCTCCAGAGCAAGCACCCGATAAAGCCGAGCTAGTAACATTAAAAGTAGTTGAAGGTGAAGTGGTTGCCGTCAATGGCGAAGAGCTTAAACCTTATGATTGTTTAGTTAAATTAAACGACATTGCGTCACCGCATGGTGTTGGCCGTGTTGATATAGTGGAAAACCGTTTAGTAGGCATGAAATCGCGCGGCTGTTACGAAACTCCAGGTGGTACGGTGATCATGGCGGCCCTTCAAGCAATAGACGAGCTAGTACTTGATAAATCAAGCCGTAAGTGGAAAGAAGTATTAGGCGGCGAATTTTCGCACCTAGTGTACGACGGTCGTTGGTTCACACCACTAAAAGACTCTATTTTAGCGGGCGCTGAGGCGTTATCCACATTAGCAACGGGTGAAGTGGTACTTAAGCTTTATAAAGGCCAAGTGACTGCGGTTCAGAAAAAATCACCTAACAGCCTATACAGCGAAGACTTTGCGACCTTTGGCGAAGATGATGTGTATGACCAATCACATGCTGAAGGTTTTATTCGTTTATTCTCGCTTTCAAGCAGAATTTCGGCGTTGTCTAAAAAGTAAATTTTACGCCCCTTGTAAAAGGGGCATTTCAGGGTTTGGAGATATTTCATGGCATTATGGGGCGGACGTTTTTCTACGGGTCCAGACGAGGCGTTTAAACAATTTAACGACTCACTTCCATTTGACTACCAACTAGCAGAGCAAGATATTATTGGCTCTGTTGCATGGGCTGGCGCACTTGAACAAGTTAACGTGTTATCAAACGATGAGCACAAAAAATTAGTATCGGCATTATACGAGCTACTCGAAGAGGTAAAAGCAGACCCCATGGCTGTAGCTACCTCAGGTGCTGAAGATATTCATTCGCACGTTGAAGCGGCTCTAATTGATAAAGTGGGTGACCTAGCTAAAAAGTTACACACAGGTCGCAGTCGAAATGACCAAGTAGCCACCGACTTTAGATTATGGTGCCGTGATACTGCCGATCATATTTTAAAAGCTATTGCGCAATTAAAAGCTGAATTTGTTGCGTTGGCAGAGCGCGAACTAGGTACAATTTTACCTGGTTACACCCATTTGCAACGTGCACAACCCGTACTATTTAGCCACTGGTGCATGGCGTATGTTGAAATGCTAGAACGCGACGAAAGCCGTTTGCAAGACGCTAAAGCCCGTATGAACTATTGCCCGCTAGGCAGCGGCGCATTGGCTGGCACTGCTTACCCAATTGACCGCCAAACACTTGCACAAGGCTTAGGCTTTACAGGTGCAACTAAAAACAGCCTTGATGGTGTATCTGACCGTGACTTTGTTGTTGAGCTATTAAGTTGTGCTTCAATTTCAATGATTCATTTATCACGTATGTCTGAAGATTTAATTTTTTATAACTCAGGTGAAGCGGGCTTTATTGAACTTGCCGACAATGTTACGTCTGGCTCGTCCTTAATGCCGCAAAAAAAGAACCCAGATGCACTTGAGCTTATCCGTGGTAAAACAGGTCGTGTATTTGGTGCCTTTAGCGCTATGATGATGACCCTTAAAGCACTCCCTCTTGCTTACAATAAAGATATGCAAGAAGACAAAGAAGGCATTTTTGATGCGATGCCAACATGGCTTGCGTGTATTCACATGGCACAAGCGTGTATTAAAGGCGTAAAAGTAAAAGGTGAGCGGACATTGGCTGCGGCAAAAGGCGGCCATGCAAATGCAACCGAGCTGGCTGATTACTTAGTTGCTAAGGGGGTACCTTTTAGAGAAGGGCATCATATTGTAGGTGTGTTGGTGCAGCTTGCAATAAGTGAAGATAAAACCCTTGAGGAGCTCTCACTTGAACAATATAAATCAGTAAATGATGTGTTTGAAGACGATGTTTATCCGGTACTTGAAATAGACGCCTGTATTAAAGCGCGTCAAGCAGTTGGCGGCACCTCCATTGAGCAAGTCACTAGCGCAATTAAAGCAGCCAAAAAAAAACAGCAGATAACGGTTCGTGATGCCAACCTAGACGACGTTGAATCAATTGCAAAACTTATTCAACACTGGGCAACGGTAGGCGAAAATTTGCCGCGTGCTAAAAGCGACATGGTGCATTCGATTAATGAATTTGCTGTAACCGAAATAGACGGCAAAGTGTCGGGCTGTGCATCGCTGTATATATACGACACAGGTTTAGCTGAGATACGCTCGTTAGGCATAGACCCACAAAGTGCAGTTAGCGGTCAAGGGCGGCAATTAGTTGACCATTTACTGGTTAAAGCCAAAAAATTGGCGCTTAATCGCGTAATTGTGCTTACTCGCGTGCCAGACTTTTTTGAAAAACAAGATTTTGCTTTTTGCAGTAAAGACAGCCTGCCAGAAAAAGTAATGAAAGATTGTGAATTGTGCCTTCGTAAAGAAAACTGCGACGAAGTAGCAATGGAATACATTTTAAAGCCAAGTAATAAAGCGGCGATCCCGTGTAAATTCGTGGCTTAAACTCCCTGGATACAAAAAACGTACGGTTACCCCTGTGCGTTTTTTTATGTCTTAGCACATCTGGTCGGAGGTGTTTTTATTGTGTCAACTACTAGTAATTTACTTAAAAATAAAATTTAAATAAAAGTTGGTATACAGTTTGCTAATAGTTAAGAAGTTATAAATAGCAACTACCACCATGAGTAGTGCATATACCTACACAATGGTGTGATTTAGTTTTACGCCAATTAAATTTAAACTTTTATAAGGATCAATTACATGCAAATTTCAGCTAATAGCCAAGTGCAAATGCAAGCATACAACAAAACACAACAATTACAGCCTGCAGCTGAACAAACTGCTAGCACTAAAACCCTACAATCTGATACAGTAAGTTTCTCTCAAGAAGGTTTAAGTGCGGCTAGTGCTGATTTAAGCCGTTCGGCAATAATAGTAAACCCGCCAGCTAGGCCAAAGTGATAATTTAAGGCGTTAGATGTTCTTACAAAATTTATTTGGGTTGTTTTCTCTCTCTGCGTTTTTTATGTGGGGGTTTTTAATGGCCTTTTTTTTTAATATATTTATTTACGCAATAGGTTTAAAAAAAGGCACCACCCTTTTATTTAGCTCTTTTGTAATGATGTGTTCATACACTTTATCAGATTATTTTTTTACATGGCTTTCAATTAAAAATTCACTCTATCTGCAATTTGCCTTGTATGACATTGCGACTATTTTCGCACTTATTTGTGTATACAAAATAGTAAAAAAAACCACGCCATCTTTTTTATATTTAGTATTAGGCCTTAGCATAAATACCATTTTCTTTTTGTTAATGTACATAGACGGTAATGTTTTGGAAAACAACAAGCATTGGTGGTTTTGGGAAGTGTTTATTTACACTGTCAACCTAATTGATATTACAATGATAGTAGCTTTAATAGTTGATAGAGATATTTTAGGGCTTCATAAACTTAAAAATGTAATCCGCACTTTACTAAATCCAAGCGCTAATTCAAAAGTGCTCTAACTTTAAATTATTTTTATTTTTACGCTTAACAAACGTCAAAGCATAAATTTAAGGGCGTCACTCTACAACTAATGACTATATTTTGACATCTATACTTTATAAAGTATAAGCCACATGTCACTCAGCTTTAGAATGTAAAATAGAAGCATACTCCTAAAACTTGGTAAACAACTAAATCATGAAACGCTTTAAAACTAGCCCAAATTATCTATGTACATTAGCGCATTTTTATAATGGGTACTTTTAATGACTTTTTTGTTCAGATTGGTTTCAAGCATATACACACCTATCCAATTAAATATGTACTTACCGGCCCGAATGACCTGCACTTATTACATTAGCGATTGTTATGTTAGATGATCTGATGTTAACCCCAGATGTAAGTTTTTATATTGGGGCATTGGTGCAGTGGGGTTTTTTAATGGCTTTTTTGTATTCATTCGTTTCTAGCATTAATAAGGCTGACAAAAAGCGTGTTTGGTTATCTCTAGTGATGACGGCTTCATATCTATCAAGCCTTTTTATAGATATTCAAACAATACGGTACCTCGATTTTTTTTATTTTGATATAGCTACTATTTTTGCCCTTGTGATACTTAATTTATTTATTAAAGAGAGGCTTATATCCGCCTATTTATTAACGGGGCTCTCAGTGAATGCCATCCTATTTTTAGGAATGCATTTAGATACCGTGGTTTATAAAAACTACGAACCGTGGCTTTTTACAGTACTTTACTCTTGGCTAGTTAACTTTAACGACTTGGCCATGGTTGCGGTTTTCTTCATTAAAAAAGACTTCTTGGGTTTGGTTAAAGCAAAATCATACATATACAAACAATTGAGTCGAAGTTTATAAATGCTTGAACATGCAACATTAATGCTTGGTTCAATCAATGCCCATTTGAGTATTTTTATCACATGGTTTTTTGCTGTTGCATTTCTTTATAATTTAACAATAAGCATAAATGTTAAAAACAGAAGCGTTATGTTTCTGTCTTTAATAATGATGGTGTCGTATACGCTAACCTTAATAATAGGAAAAGCGCAGTTAATGATTACGACTTCGTTTTATTTAGATTTTGCTCTATCTGACGTGGTTGCTATTTTTGCAATCGTGACCTTTTCACACTTTTACAAAGCGCCTTACTCAATTGCATATTATTATCTTATTCTTGGTTTGAGTCTTAACGCTATGCTGTTTTTGGTTATGCATTACGATTATGCTGTTTTGGCTAATTATGATTATTGGTGGGGTTGGGGATTGTATGCTATTGGACAGGTTTCTAGTGATATAATAATGGCTTTAGTACTCATTATTAACAAAGATATTTTAGGTTTGGTTAAATTGAAAAATGCTGTGTTGAATCGTAAAACACCGGTGGCTAGGTAATGGGTAGTTTTTTGGAGGACTTATTTTGGAGCCTCGCTGCAATTAGCAATCTCTTAGGTATACCTATCACATGTTTATTTGTTTTTGCATTTTTATATAATCTGTCTACGGCCATTAATAAATCAGACAATAGCCGAACTCAACTGTCATTAATTATGATGGCTTCTTATACGTTGAGTTTGTGCATTGACATGTATACATCATTCCTGTTCCTAAAATTATTTGCCTTTGATGTGGTCACTATTGCCGTTATTTTTATTTGGCGGCTGTGCTTAGGTAAAGTTATCCCTGTTGGTTTTTATTATTTAATAGTAGGGCTGTGTATTAACGCATCGCTTTTTATGGCCATGCATATTGATATGATAGTAAATCCAACACATGAATTTTGGTGGTTGTGGATGCTTTATAGCTTCTCAGCACCTATTGTTGATTTCATAATGGCTCTAGTACTTATTACAAATAAAGATATTTTAGGATTGGTTAAATTAAAAAACATTATGTTGAATCGTAAAACATCGGCAGCTATTTAATGGGGAGTAATTTGGAAAGTATATTCCTAAGCATTGCTGAGATTGGTGCGCCTCTTGGTATTTTTATTACGTGGCTATTTGTTTTTACTTTTTTATATAATTTATCCGCGGCTATTAATAAACCTGATAATAGCCGAACTCAACTGTCATTCATTATGATGGTTTCTTATTCGTTGAGTTTGTACATATATGCGTATACGCCATCGGTGTTTTTACAATTATTTGCCTTTGACGTTGTTACTATTGCCGTCATATTTATTTGGCGGCTGTGCATGGGTAAAGTTATTCCTATTAGCTTCTATTATTTAATTTTAGGGTTGTGTATTAACGCATCGCTTTTTATGTCTATGCATATTGATACAATAATACAGCTCTATGGTGGATATTGGTGGTTATGGGGGATATACGGATTGGTAGTGCCATTTGTTGATTTCATAATGGCTCTGGTACTTATTACAAATAAAGATATTTTAGGGTTGGTTAAGTTAAAAAATACTGTACTAAATCATAAAACAAAGCCGGTGAAATAAGGAAAGTGTAGTTTGGTAGACTTTATGTGGAGTCTCGCTGCAATAAGCGAGCTCATAGGTATAATTATTACGTGGTTATTTGTTTTTACTTTTTTATATAACCTTTCTGCAGCGATTAATAAACCTGATAATAGCCGAACTCAACTGTCATTAATTATGATGGTCTCTTATACGTTGAGTTTATACATAGACGCTTATACTCCAGCGCCTTATCTTCAATTATTTGCCTTTGATGTCGTCACCATTGCCGTTATTTTTATTTGGCGGCTGTGCTTAGGTAAAGTCATCCCTGTAGGCTTTTATTATTTAATAGTAGGGCTGTGTATTAATGCATCGCTTTTTATGGCCATGCATATTGATAGTATTATAAACCCAAATTACGGGTATTGGTGGTTGTGGATGGTTTACGGTATCTCAACACTTATTGTTGACTTCATAATGGCTTTAGTACTTATTATCAATAAAGATATTTTAGGCTTGGTTAAATTGAAAAATGTTGTGTTGAATCGAAAAGCACCGGTGGCTAGGTAATGGGTAGTTTTTTGGAAAACAACTTTTTTAACCTCGCTGAAATTGCTGAGCCCTTTGGCATACTCATTACATGGCTATTTGTTTTCACATTTTTATATAATTTGTCTGCGGCCATTAATAAATCAGACAATAGCCGCACTCAACTGTCATTCATTATGATGATTTCTTATTCGTTGAGTTTATACATAGATGTATATACGCCATCAGTTCATTTACAGTTATTTGCTTTTGATGTCGTCACCATTGTCGTTATTTTTATTTGGCGACTGTGCTTTGGTAAAATCATACCAATTAGTTTTTATTACTTAATAGTAGGACTCACTATAAATGCGACACTTTTTATGGCGGTATATATTGAATCAATTGTAAAGCTATATGATGGATATTGGTGGTTATGGGGAGTTTACGGGTTGGTGGTGCCGCTTGTTGATATAACAATGGCTTTAGTACTTATTATCAATAAAGATATTTTAGGCTTGGTTACATTAAAAAACAGTGTACTTAATCGTAAAAAACAGGTTTCTGTTTAATGGGTAGTTTTTTGGAAGATTTCTTTTGGCTAATGGTTTCAATTGGTCAGCCTTTTGGTATTTTTACTACGTGGCTATTTATTTTCACCTTTTTATACCATTTGTCTGCTGCTATTAACAAAACCGATAATAGTCAAACTTACCTGTCATTCATTATGATGGTTTCGTACACTTTGTGTTTATACATAGATATGTATACACCGCTAAAGCATTTACAGTTATATATTTTTGATGCGGTTACGATTGCGGCCATTATTATTTGGCGCTATAGCCTAGGGAAAGTGATCCCTGTCAGCTTTTATTACTTGGTAGGGGGGTTATCTATTAACGCCACGCTTTTTCTAGCAATACATATTGATACAATGTTAGATCCATACAGTGAATATTGGTGGTTATGGGGAGTTTACGGGTTAGTGATGCCGCTTGTTGATATAACAATGGCTGTGGTACTTGTTACAAATAAAGATTTGTTAAAACTGGTGTGGTTAACTAAAAAACTAACCACACGTGCTTAATGTATTATTAGAGGCTCAATACCCCTATATATTTTGCTTTGATAAAGCACTCACTAGGCTTAATTAGTATTGCAGCCTACTTTTTCTTTGAGTGCTTTTACAATAATAGGGTCTACAAACTCGCTTACATCGCCATGATGACGCGCCACTTCTTTAACTAAAGTAGATGAAATAAAAGAATTTTTTTCAGCAGGTGTTAAAAATACACTTTCAAGATCGGGGTTTAGGCGGCGATTCATGTTTGCTAATTGAAATTCATAATCAAAGTCAGACACCGCTCTTATACCGCGAATAAGTACGTGTGCATTGTGATCGCGCGCTAAATCGGCCAGTAATCCAGAAAAACCAATGACCTTTACGTTATCTAAGTGGCTTAATATTGTGTTTGCTAGCGCCACACGCTCTTCAAGATTAAAACATGGCTGTTTACTTGGGTTATTAGCAACAGCAACCAAAACAGTGTCAAACATTTTGGCAGCACGTTGTATTAGGTCTGTGTGCCCATTAGTAAGTGGATCAAAAGTGCCGGGGTAAATTGCAGTAACGTTCATAAGGTTCACAAATTATAATTTTGTAGCAGTTTAACAGTGTTTACAGAACAAATCAGCCCAGTTGCTAGTGCAGCCATTAGCGGTAATTTTAAGCATTGTTTAGGGCGTGTTTTAATTGTTAATTTTGTTTATACTGCCTATCCAAATTTGAGTGTAATGTAGCCAATAGACTATTTGAGTATTAGCATATGAATACCAAGGAAAAAATAATACACACCAGTATTTCGTTGTTTAATGAAAATGGTGAGCGTGCAATCACAACGAACCATATTGCATCGAGCTTAGGGATGAGTCCGGGTAATCTTTATTATCACTTTAAAAATAAAGAAGACATTATTCGCCATATTTTTGCGCTTTACCGTGATCACTTAAGTACACACTTTAAGCCTATTGATAAAGATGACGATGCATTTAGTCATTTAACTGCTTATCTCGACTCGCTATTTGAACTTATGTGGCGTTTTCACTTTTTTTACGACAACCTTGGCGATATCCTCTCTAGAGATACCGACTTAAAACAAGCGTATATTGATTTTCAGCTTGAGTTATTAGAGCAAGTTCGTAACGTTATTTTGGGATTGCGCGATAAAGGCATGATCGCCATTGACGAACAAGATGTGACCGAATTAGCCCACACACTTAAACTCACTGTTAGCTTTTGGACCCCTTACATAAAAGCACGAAGACCCAGTGGTTCGCTTGCTGAGCAAGATATTTATTATGGTATTTTAAAAGTATTGGCTTTATTTAGGGCCTACAGCACAGAAAAAAGCAGTGTACAGATGAACCAACTTCGCGAAAAGTACACGGCACTTGCACAGCAAGCACCGGCAGTAGCATAACGCCTAATTTATTGGCTGTTTCCTAGACGTTAAAATTTTTGCTATAATCGCGCGCCAAATGCCTGGGAGCGCGAATTCCCGCAGTCTAAGAGTGAACTATGCTTAAATTTATCGTCAAACTACACCCCGAAATAGCTATCAAAAGCCGCTCGGTTCGTAAACGCTTTACTAAAGTGTTAGAAAATAACATTAAAATTGTATTGCGTCGTATTGACGAAAAAGTACAAGTAAGAAACAACTGGGATAACATTTCAGTTGTCACCAAATTAACTGACGCACAAACTCGGTTAGACTTTATTGATGGTTTGCAACGCATTCCAGGTATAGTGCAATTTATTGAAGTGACCGAAGTCGAATTTAGTACGTTGGACGAAATTTATCAAAAAACCTTTGAGTTAATTGGCCACACAATAGCGGGTAAAACATTTTGTGTACGTGCAAAACGTATAGGCCAACACGACTTTACCTCAACTGATTTAGAGCGTTACGTTGGTGGTGGTTTAAACCAACACGTTGAAGGTGCCCGCGTAAAACTTAGCCGCCCAGAGGTGACTATTCGTCTAGAAGTAAAAGATGATAAAGCCTACATTGTAACGCAAACACATTTGGGTATGGCGGGCTTCCCTTTGCCAACTCAAGAAGATGTGCTGTCGTTAATGTCGGGTGGGTTTGACTCAGGCGTTGCTAGCTACCAAATGATACGAAAAGGCGCGCGTACGCACTTTTTGTTCTTTAATTTAGGTGGCGCTGCCCACGAAATTGGCGTTAAACAAGCGAGTTACTTTTTATGGAAAAAATACAGCTCTACTCATAAAGTAAAATTTATTACGGTCGACTTTGAACCTGTTGTTGCCGAAATTTTAGAAAACGTTGAGAACAGCCAAATGGGCGTTGTACTCAAGCGTATGATGATGCGTGCCGGTAGCGCAGTGGCCGAAAAGCTAAATATTCAAGCGCTTGTAACGGGTGAAAGTATTGGGCAGGTGTCCAGCCAAACGTTGGCTAATTTAAGTGTAATTGACCGCGTAACCGAAACCCTTATTTTACGCCCGCTAATTCAGCATGATAAGCAAGAGATTATAAACATTGCGCGCCAAATCGGTACCGCTGAAATGGCCGAAACTATGCCAGAATACTGTGGTGTTATATCTAAAAAGCCAACGGTAAAAGCAAAAATAGACGTGATTAAAGGCGAAGAAGAAAAGTTCGACTTTGATGTACTTGATACCGTTATAGATAACGCGCGTGTTATGGATGTTCGTGATATCGACGTAGAAGCTAAGCAAGAGCTTAAAGAGGCAGAATCGGTTGCCGATTTACCGCCAGGTTCAGTTGTTGTTGATATTCGCTCTCCAGAAGAAGAAGACGCGGCGCCGCTTGAGATTGAAGGTATTGAAGTAATTCACCTACCGTTTTTCCGCTTAGCTACAAAGTTTGGCGACCTACCAAAAGATAAAGACTACTACCTATATTGTGATAGAGGTGTAATGAGCCAGTTACAAGCGCTTATTTTACACGAGCAAGGCTTTACAACGGTAAAAGTGTATCGTCCTTAAAGGTTAAGTAAATACGTTAATAGTTTATAAAGCGTGGTTTAAACCACGCTTTTTTTTGCCTGAATTTTAACAAGTAACTCATTATTAGCTGGGGTTTTAATGTTGTAACGTTTGCCTTGCTCGCTAATATACCCACAAATAGCCATTATTTCTGTTGGCCTGTTATTAGCAATATCTTGCTGCATTGAAGAATAATTTTCAGCGGTAAGCGCCATTACGGTGTAAGCGTTATTTAACGCATCAGCTAAAGCAATATTCAACCCTTTTGCGTTAGCAACCCTGCAGCCCTCATAGAGTAAACTCATTATCGTTGCGCTAAATACAGGGGCACGCAATTGGCCGTTTTTTATATTGTGAAGTGCAGTTAGTGGGTTAATAGCCACATTAACCAACAGCTTTTCAAAGCGAAGTTGCTCAATGTTATTGACCATTTTTAAATTAGGAATTGCTTGAAGTAGTGGTGATATAAATTGTGGATTTTTAGCTGCAAGTTTATTACAGCCACCAATCACGCTTTGCCCTTCACCTGTATGTTGCACAATGTACTGGGTAGACTTAAATCCGGCCATGCTGGTGGTTAAAAAGTATAGTGCTTGCTGAGTGTTCAGCTGAGGAATAAGCTCTTCAATATTTCCCATTCCATTGTGAGAAACGACTAATATTGAATTTGCAGCAAGATAAGGTTTTATTTGTGAAAACGCATCTTGAACCTGAAAAGCTTTAACTGTAAAAATAACAACATCATAACTAGGTTGTTGCGCCAGATCGCTTAAATTAATAAAGCGTGCATTAATGTTATGTGACGGGGCATTTTTACGGCTATAAAAACGCGTATTGCAGGTTGGTTTGCGTGTTAAAACATGAACATTATTTTTGTGACTTAAAAAGTGGCTTAGTAGCAAGCCAATAGCGCCATCGCCTACAATTAAAATATTAGTCATAGGGATTCTTTTTTCGAGGTGTAAAAATAACTCTTAGTAAAAAGTAACTAGCAGCACCAGCAAAATCAGCTATAAAATCGCCAATAGAGGCCTGTCTGTAGGGGAGTGCGTCTTGCATTATTTCAATTGATGCGCCGTAACCGGCCAATAACAAAATTTGTGAGTATAAAGGAAGCTTAAACGCTTTATCCATAATAATGGCAAGCACAAAAAAAATCCCAAAATGGGCTACTTTATCAATGTGTGGAAATAGGTTAGCTGCGCCTTTTATTTCTTTGGCAAATAAAAAAGTAAACGCTACGATGCTGAGCAAAAAAACAGCTTGGTAAACACGCCTTGTCACGTAAAATCCTAGAGTCGCTTAAAAAAGAAGCTTAAGTATATCAAACTAAATTAGTATCGCACCTGAACAAGATGCAGAAAAATGTAAAGATTTATAATTTTAGCGTTATAATTGCGCCATAAAATTAAGATTGAATAGTTAGGAGAAAACCAATGCCTTCATTTGATATTGTATCTGAAGTAGAAATGAACGAAGCACAAAATGCGGTAGATAATGCAAACCGTGAACTTGAGACTCGCTTTGACTTTAGAGGTGTTGATGCATCTATTGAGCTAAACGACAAAACAATTAAGCTAAAAGCTGAAGCTGATTCACAGGTTATGCAATTGTTTGATATTTTAGCGGGTAAAGTTTCTAAGCGTGGTATGGATGTAGCGAGCTTAGAGTTGCAAGATATTAGCCGTGCAGGTAAAAATGTTTTTCGTAACGTTGCGCTAAAGCAAGGTATTGAAAAAGATGTGGCTAAAAAAGTAGTAAAAGCCATTAAAGATTCTAAAGTAAAAGTGCAAGCGGCTATTCAAGGCGAGGAAGTACGCGTAACGGGTAAAAAGCGTGATGACTTACAAGCTGCTATGCAAGTGGTGCGTACTGCCGATTTAGGTCAGCCATTTCAGTTTAAAAACTTCCGCGATTAATTATAAAAGCCTTTTTGGGCGCTTTATAAATAAAAAGCCAAATAGCCGCGCAGGTTATTTGGCTTTTTTTATAAACGCTACATAGTTTTTGTTTTTAATTGATTTGCTTTTTAGCTGTATAGACGTCCGTTGACATTTTTTATTAAACTCCTCACAATAGCGGCCTATTTTCAAGGTGCTTATTAATCTTTTCAATGGTTTGATTTTTTTAATAAGATAATCGGGAAGTTGGTGCGTTTTCATGATGACTACAATCCCAACACTGCCCCCGCAACGGTAAAGTAATGCATAAAGCTATGTACTTACTGAGTCCGGAGACCGGCCTTGATGTAATCTTACTTAGTTCTTTGCGGTGGGCAAAGAAGGGGAACTTCATGTTAAAAAAAACAACTCTTGGCGTTGCAATTACTGCTGCGCTGTCACTATCTGTATCTGCTGCAGAGCAATCAATCGAAACCATTACGGTAACCGCTAATAAGTTTGAACAATCAATTACTAATGTATTAGCGAGTGTAAATGTTATAACTCGTAATGACATTGAAACCAGTAATGTTCGCGACTTACCAACGCTACTAACCACTCAAGTTGGGTTTCAGGTCAACCCTAACGGCGGTTTTGGTCAAAATGCCGGTGTTTCATTGCGCGGTACAGGGTCAGGTGATACGCTCATTTTAATAGACGGTGTACGCACCGGTTCGGCAACGCTTGGTCAAAAAGCATTAAGTAATGTGCCATTAAATAGTATTGAACGCATAGAAATAATTAAAGGTTCACGTGCAGCTATTTATGGCTCTGATGCGTTAGCAGGTGTTATTAATATTATTACTCGGGAGTCAGATAACCTTTCGGTCAGTGCTACGTTTGGATCTGACGCGTACCAAGACTACCAGATTGCTGGTTCTGTAAAAGCTGGCGATGTAACAACGGCTTTTAATGCAGGGTTTGAAAAGACGGACAACTTTGATGTACTTCAGGGCGCAGCACCCGATGAAGACGGTTTTGAAAACAAAAACCTTGGCTTTAAAGTAAACTACACCGACACACATTTCGGCAACTTTAAGTTACTAGGGCAATACAGCGAAGGCTTTGCTGATTACGACAGCCGCTTTAGTCCTGCCGATAGTACGATTGAGCGAGGGGATTTTAAAAATTATCAGCTTTCTGCTGGTTGGAATAAAGACTATAAAAATCAAACTCACAGCCTTGATATAGCATTTGCAACGGATGACTCAGACAACCGTTATGTTGATTTTTCTCAAGGGCCAACAACAAGTACGTTTGTTACTAAGCGCTCACAAATTGACTACAACGGCCAATACCGCTTAAACGACACGTTAAACATTAGTGGTGGTATTAATTGGTACAATGATGACGTATCACAAAGCTCAACCACGTTTGAAGTGCAAGAGCGCGATGTATTAGCTGTATTTGTTGGCGCATATTACGATGCGGATGAGTTGCTTGCCAATTTAACTGTTCGTCAAGATGACGATGAGCAATTTGGTAATGAAACAACGTACACAGCGGCAGCTGGCTATCACTTATCTGAAGACGCAACTTTCAGAATAAGCCAAAGCACGGGCTTTAAAGCGCCAACATTTAATGATTTGTACTTTCCTCTTTACGGCAATGCCAATCTTCAACCTGAAACGTCAGTGAATCGTGAGCTTGGCTTAAACGTCGACTTTGATACTGTGCGTGTCGATGTCGCTATTTTTAGAAATGAAATTGAGGGTAAAATTGATTATGACGCTAATTTTGCACTCACCAATATTAATGAGGCCCAATATGAAGGTGTTGAATTTAGTTTAGCCAATCAAATTTTGGGTTTTGATAGTAATGTGAATTTTGCTTACCTAAGTGCCGAAGATAAAGAAACAGGCGAAGCGCTTAGAAACGTTGCCAAACGAACCTTTAATTGGGAGCTTGCAAAACAGTTTGGTGCATTTGATACAAGCATAGCAATGCAATATCGCGGTGAGCGAGCAGGGGCGGTTTCGCAATTGGATTCGTATACGCTTTGGAATTTAGCAGGCAATTACCAAGTAAATGATGAGGTTACGGTGTCGCTTCGTATAGAAAACGTATTCGATAAGGAATACAACGCAGTCGATTCTAACGCTGATTTTACAACAGGGCAGGTGTATTACTACAACACGCCAGAGCGCCGCTTTTTTGCTGGCATAGATTACCAGTTTTAAATAATCTAAATAAAAAGCCCGGTTTTACCGGGCTTTTTTGTGTTTTTACTCAGCTAAAAACTCTTTAAATACGGTTTCAAACTTATGTAATTTTGGTGCGATTAACATACTGCAATAACCCTGTTGTGGGTTTTCGTTGTAGTAATCTTGATGATAGTGCTCAGCAGGGTAGTAAGTTGTCACCGGGCTGACTTCGGTAACAATAGGCTCACTAACATGGGTTTGTAGCTGTTCAATCATAGTGTTAGTAAGCGCAAGTTGTTCGTCATTATGGTAATAAACAACACTTCGGTATTGTGTGCCAATATCGTTACCTTGGCGATTTAATTGCGTAGCATCGTGCAGTGTAAAAAACATCGCGAGCAATGTTTCAAAGCTTACAATAGTGCTATCAAATTCAACTTTTACTACTTCGGCATGGCCCGTTGTACCACTGCATACTGATTTGTATGTTGGATTGTCAGTATTGCCACCGGTATAACCCGAGCTTACATCAGACACGCCATTTACACGCCTAAATGCTGCGTCAATACACCAAAAACAGCCACCACCAAAGGTTGCTACTTGCGTTGTTGAACTCATAATTATTCCTAATATTTGACAAAGGTCACGCAAAGCATAAAGCTTAGCGCCATAACAACAAGGTTACGACGCGTTAGCTTGCTTAGATCTCTTCAAGCGGTTTTTCGGCTGCTTGTTTATTAAGTTTTTGTTGTAAATATTCAGGCGATTGTGTGTTACGAGCAAGCGCGTAATACGCTGCTGGCACAACAAATAAAGTAAGTAGCGTTGAAACAATAACCCCGGTAAATACCACAACACCAATTACCATACGGCTTTCAGCGCCAGGGCCTGATGCTAATACCAATGGCACTGAGCTCATAACCGTTGTTAGCGATGTCATTATTATTGGGCGTAAACGTTGTGTAGCCGCTTGTAATATTGCTTCGCTAAATTCTACACCTTTGTCGCGTAATTGGTTGGTAAATTCAACAATGAGTATCCCGTTTTTAGCGCTTAACCCTATGAGCATAACAATACCAATTTGGCTGTAAATATTAAGCGTAAGTCCGGTAGACCAAAGACCAAACATCGCGCCCATTAAACCAAGCGGTACTGTTAGCATGATTACAAATGGGTGCATAAAGCTTTCAAATTGCGCTGCCAATACCAAAAAGGTAACTGTTAGCGCTAATACAAATACGTAGGTCATTGCTGATGCGCCTTCGTAATAAAGCTGAGATTCACCTTTGTAGTCTATTGCGCCGTCAATATCATTTTCTTCTGCGGCAACATTGTTTAAAAAGTTAAGTGCTTGTTCGAGTGTGTAACCATCGGCTAAGTTTGCGCTTAAGGTTATTGAGCGCATACGGTTGTAACGGTTTAAGCGTGAGGCTGTTGCTTCTTCTTTTAAGCTAATTAGGCTGTCTAGCGGAACAAGCTCACCACTGCGTGATTTAAGGTATATATTTGAAATATCGGTCGGGTTATTAAAGTCTTCTTTTGTACCTTTCAAAATGACATCGTATTCTTCACCTCTATCTATAAAGGTTGTCACACGACGCTGACCCAGCATGGTTTCGAGTGTACGACCAACGTCAGACACAGACACTCCTAAATCGGCCGCTTTATTTTTATCAATGCTAACTAAAAACTGTGGGAATGTTTCTTTGTAATCGTGATCGATTCTAACAAGGCCCGGGTTTTGTTCTGCACGTTTAATTATGCGGTCACGCCAATCGGCAAGCTGAGCATAATCATTACCTTGAAGAACAAATTCAATAGGGCGAGATGAACCGCCACCGCCAATACCTCGGCGCATAATAGCAAACGCACGTACATCGGTGACTTCGCGCATTTTGCCACTAATTTCATCCATTACTTCCCACGTAGAGCGTTTGCGTTTGTCCCAATCAGCCATACCAACAATAGCAACACCGCCGCTACCGCCCCAGCCAGGAACACGAACAAGCACACGGCTTAGCTCGCCAGACTCGGAGTAAGGCATAAGGCGCTCTTCAATTTTTGCCATATTGGCGGCATTATTTTCGTAGCTAGCACCCTCAGGCCCGCTCATCATAATGAAAAAGGTGCCGCGGTCTTCTTTAGGTGTTAGCTCTGATGGCACTTGCAGTAACAGTGAATAACTCACAAAACCCGCTAAAACTAAGCTGACTAACAAGCCCCATTTTTTGGTCATATTTGTTGAAAGTGAATTACGGTAACTGCGCTCTAATTTAGTGAACTGGCGGTCCATCCATTGGCTGAATTTATTAGGCTTGTCGGCGCTTTTTAGAACTTTTGAACACAATGCTGGTGCAAGCGTAAGCGCGGTCACACTTGAGAAAAAAACCGCTGCGCTTACAGCCATTGCAAATTCGGTGAATAACGCGCCTATCCGGCCATCCATAAATACTAAAGGAACAAACACCGAAATAAGCACAAGTGTAGTTGCTACAATTGCAAAGCCAACTTCTCGTGCGCCTCTATACGCTGCAAGTAATGGTGGCTCGCCAAGCTCTATGCGGCGGTGAATGTTTTCAAGCATTACAATAGCGTCATCAACAACTAAACCAATGGCAAGTACTAACGCAAGTAGTGTTAGCAAGTTGATTGAATACCCCATAGCGAGCAAAAACATAAAGCTACCTACCAAAGCTACCGGTACGGTAACAGCGGGAATAAGCGTTGCACGAATGTTGCCTAAAAACAAAAATATCACTAAAACAACTAAGCCCATTGAAATGGCAAGCGTGCTATATACTTCGCTAATCGATTCTTTAATGAATACAGACGAGTCGTAACTGTCTTGAATTGTTGTGCCTTCAGGTAGGTTTCGTTTGATTTTTTCAAGCTCACTTCGTGCGTTGTCTACCACGGTTAATGTGTTTGCTTTAGCTTGTTTTACAATACCCAGGCCAATCATGTTGCGGCCGTTACCACGGAACAAACTTTCGTCGTCGGCGGCCTCTAGTTGAACATCGGCTACTTCGCCAAGGCGAACTAAATAGCCATCTTCACCGCGTTTAATAACTAAATTTTTAAAGTCGCGCTGATCTTTGTAGCTTCGGGCCGTACGTACCGTAAAGTCGCGATCAATTGATTCAATTTCACCAGCAGGTAACTCAACATTTTCTGTGCGCAGAGTGTTTTCTATGTCGCTTGAAGTTATGCCGCGCGCAGCCATTGCTTGGCGGTTTAACCAAATTTTCATAGCGTATTGACGCTCGCCGCCAATTCGTACATTAGATACGCCATCCACAACGGCTAAGCGGTCAACAATAAAGCGCTGTGCATAATCAGAAAGCTGTAATGAGTCCATGGTTTCACTATTAAGCACAAACCATGCAATAGGGCTTTCATCACTGTTTGATTTAGATACCTCAGGCGGACGAACTTGCTCAGGTAGGCTGTCGAGTGCACGTGCAACACGTTCACGTACATCGTTAGATGCTGCATCTATATCGCGACTAATATTGAATTCAATCGTAATGTTTGAGCGACCATTACGGCTCGACGAATTAATACTTTTAATACCTTCAATACCCGATATACGGTTTTCGATAACTTGGGTTATTTTAGTTTCGATTATCTCCGCTGATGCCCCGGTATATGAGGTGCTAATATTTACAATCGGAGTTTCAATGTCAGGGTATTCGCGTAGCGGTAACATGCTAAATGCTACTAAACCAAAGGTGAGTAGCAATAAGTTAATTACAATCGCAAAAACGGGGCGTTTAACGCTAGTGTCGGTAATTTTCACGTATTACCCCTTAACGCTAACTTTACTGCCCGAGCGAATTTTAATCAGCCCTTCAGTAATAATTTGCTGGCCATCGGTTAAGCCTTCATCAATAGCTACCCAACCGTTATTTCTGCTTGCAACATGTACTTCTATTTTGTTGGCTACGCCATCTGTAATTTTAAACACATAGTGTTTATCTTGCAGTGGTATAACGGCCTTTTCTGGGACCATAAGTGCTTGGCTTGTACTTAACTCAAGTGCGGTATTTAGCAGCATGCCTGGACGTAATAAGCCAGATTTGTTGGCAAAACTAGCGGTTACTTCAATGCTGCGTGTAACGGCGTCAATACGCGAACTAATATGAGTTACTTTGCCTGTAAATGTTTGGCCAGGGTAAGCGTCATTTTGCGTTAATACTTTCATGCCAATGGCTAGTTGCGCTAAATATTTTTCAGGAACTTTAAAGTCTACTTTTATAATACTAATGTCATCAAGGGTAGTGAGTATGGTTGCATTATTAACATAAGCGCCTACAGATATTTCGCGTTTTCCTAATAAGCCAGAAAAAGGTGCGCGAATGGTCATTTCGCTTAACGTTGTTTTAGCACTTTCTAATTGTGACTTGGTCGCGTCTACGACAGATAACTGCTCTTCTAAAAGCGATTTAGCTGTAGACTGTGTACGTGAAAGTTCTGTAAGGCGGTTAAGCTGACGCTTTTCTTCTTGTAAATTGATACTGAGTTCTTCAACGGCCAATTCTTCTTGTCTGCTTTGCAGTTGCACAAGTTTTTGACCTTTACTCACTAAGTCACCATCTTTGAAAAATATGTCGGTAACGTAGTCGTTTTGTGCGCTTTTGATATAAATAGCTTGATTTGCGCGTGCGCTACCAATTGCTTCTATCATTACAGCGTTTTCTTGCGAAGTTACTGTATGTGCAGAAACCTGTGTAGACATGTTAGAAAAATTAGCTTGTTCGCCATGGCTAGAGGGTAAGTATAAATAAACACTAAATATTAAAAGTAGTGTAATAATGAATGGAAAAAGAGCTTTGCCTGATTGTCTAGAGTACATCGTTTTCATACCTGAAAATTAATTATAAGTATTGTACGAAATAAGACCGGATAAAGTCTGTTATGTGTCTCATAATTTTGTGCGTTAAGCGTAAAAATAAGTAATATTAAATATGTGTACCGGTTTTTGTTTAATTAAAGCGATAAATATATGAATTTTAAAACATCTTGCAAGGCCTGTATGACAGCCAGGAAAGTGATTTTATGGGCTATTATTATGTTTATATTTTATATGGTTTTTTATCAATATGGATAAACATACTAAAAAGCGTATTAATTACCGTGCGAAAGGTGCACGCAATGGTATTGAAATATTAATAGTAGGCGCTATTGGCTTAGTATTTATTATGGCATTTAATTTACTAAGATCAGGCACTATTAGCATTGTTGAAATTTTTTTGGTCAGTGCCTGCCTTGGAGCTATTTTTGTGGGTTTTTTAAAAACCCAAGAACCTTATTACAGCTTAATTTTGAGCGAGTCTGCTATTGAATATAGGCATAAATATGGGGGCTGGTGTTTATCTTATAAAAACTTTCATTCTTGCGGTGTTCCAAAAGTAGAAAAAGGCTCAGAGCATTTAGAGCTAAACGCGGTTGGGCTAAAGCTAAATGATATTGATGAGTTTTTAATGAGTATAACTCCTAGAATTGCGGGTAAATTACTTATAGAACAACGACATTTTTTTATGCAGGTTGTTCAAAATCATTGCAAAAATGGCAATTGCCCATCAGAATGGTTAGTAGAAGATACACAACATCGATCTGCGCGCGGAATTAGCTATAATGGTTTAATAGCAATGTTTGCAAACAGAACTAAGCACCTCAAGCTGCTAACAGGGTATGATTTATTACTACCTGCCAGTGTACTAGATACAGATATTTGGGCTTTTAGCGCTAATTTAAATAAGTGGAAGCGCGAGCCACATCAGTTTATAGCGTCGCAGCTTAAAGATTAAACTGCGACTGTAGGAAAAGACAATGAGCCAAGAAAGAGCCTTTTTAAAAAGTGGTCGTAATACCATAATACATAAAGACAAAAAACTTGATTTAGTGATTGTTAACGCTGAAAATCAGCCACGAATTAAAGTGACTCAAAACGGATTAGAGCCGTTTAAAGAGGAGCTACCAAAAAATAGACGCGACGCAAAAGACCGTTACCTAGAAATGGTATATATAAGCAGCGCTGAAGTATTTGGTGAAGAAAAACAGTTAGTATTTATTCAGTCGTTAGATGGTCGTGAATATAAAGTTGATTACAGCAAAATTGGCACTAAATTGTTTGTTCGTATCCATCAAGACGCCTACATGTAAGCTTTGGTGGCACCTTTTTTGCTTGTGATTACCTCATGGTAATTATTTGACACATAAGGTGCTACGAATGAAAGCGTTAGCGTTAATCCCTCTTTTTTCCTGCATTTTTATTACAGCATGCGGCGGTGGCGGCGGTGGTGACAGTACCACAAATATTGAATCCTCTGTGAATGCTGGTCCGGACATACAAGTAATCGAAAAAATTGATTTTACAATTACCGCCCAAGGCTCTCCTGCTGACGGTACATTTACGTGGCAGCAAGTAAGCGGGCCAAGTATAGACGGCTTTCCACTTGAAGGCGCAGAGCAAACACTTACGGCACCTGATGTTAAAGCAGACAGTGAAATTGTACTAAGGGTCAGCTATCAAAGCACTGGCAATAGCACAGTAAGTGACGACGTTTTAATTTCGGTTAGCTCTAATAATCAGCTCCCTATTGCTGTAATAACACAAACAGCCCCAGATACACTCCCTTCTGTATACCAAGATACCATCATACTGAGCGGCGTTGATTCCAGTGATCCGGATGAAAATGGGATGGTGAATGGCTATTTTTGGGAACTTATATCAGGCCCTGACTTAGATATTTCCAGCTTTGATGGTTCAACATTAAGTTTTACTCACCCTTTATTAGAAGCAAACACGACATTGCTTTGGCGTTTAACGGTTACAGACGATGAGGGTGGCGAAGCCAGTACTCAATTTACTATGAGCCTTAATAAAACTAATGAATTAGTTGCGGCAAATGCAGGGGATGATCAAAATATTGAAGAATTTGATCAGGTAACATTAGATGCAAGCAATAGCGAAACAGTAACTGATACATACCAGTGTGAGTGGCAACAATTAACTGGGAATGCCGAAACACTCAGCAATAGCAAACAGTGTGTATCTAGCTTTTTTGCCTCCGATGTGGACACCAATACCACGCTTAGCTTTGAAGTAACCGTTACCGATTCGAAAGGACGAACCGATACAGATACTGTGTTTATTGATATAACGCCAAAGGCGCTTGGTCTGATAAACGATAGTGGTATGGGAGAATGTTACAACAATACACAGCGCATAAATTGCGGCAGTGATGACTTTCCTGAGCAAGACGCAGAGCTCGGTCGAGATAGCTTTGCTAACCGCATAGATAAAGCAGGCATAGGTAATCTCGCGTTTGATTATACAAAGCTTAATCAGTTTGCCGACGAGGTGGATGACTCAAGTGAAGACTTTAGCTGTATTCGTGACAACGTCACAGGGCTTGTTTGGGAAGTTAAATCACCGTCGTCTGGTTCTTTACCAAACACAACGTTACGGGATGCACAAAACAGCTATTATTGGGACATTGGCGACACAACTACCGATGCAGACAGTTCAGCAAATACAACATGCCCTAACGACACAAGCTGTGGCCTACAAACCTATATAAATGAAGTTAATGCTATCGACTTTTGTGGGGGAACAAATTGGCGAGTACCCACGTATACAGAGCTTTTGGGGTTAATTGATTATGGGAAACAAGGGCAAAGCGTTTTAATTGACTTAGCTTTCTTTCCAAATATGCCAGAAGCGGGTGCTATTGATAATGTTAATTTACCTTATTGGACATCTCAAACTGCAGCAGATGGCACCAGTTTATCGCAAGCTTATATTATTGATATGAGCAATGGTAATGACCTTGCCTATCCAAAAGAGAACAACGCATATGTTCGTTTAGTCAGAAGCCGATAGGAGAGTGTTATGAAATTAAAATTATTAAATACGTTTATAGTTTTTGGCTTTAGTTTTAATGTAGCTGCGCAAACATGTTATGGCGGTGCTGACAC
>Ga0207891_1000394_pt1 | contig 31115 bp, 29 predicted proteins | sample LinPmetageLP50_FD_184061 | JGI IMG/M metagenome (GOLD analysis project Ga0207891, IMG submission 184061) | Marine viral communities from the Pacific Ocean - LP-50 (SPAdes) | ecosystem: Environmental > Aquatic > Marine > Oceanic | place: Pacific Ocean | collected 2011-08-27 | reverse complement strand
GAAGTTTAAATTGATCTATTTGTTGAAATGAGTTTGTCCAAAGGGGAGGTGTTTTTAAAAATCCCTGAAATTGCTTTTCGGCGCGATTTTGCATTCTTTTTATTTAGAACTAAAGTAGTTTTGAAAAATAAATTAATCTTTATCTTCATCTGTGCTTAGCAGGTATCCAAAAGGTTTTAAAGATGGCACGTGATTAAAGATTACATTTAAAATTCCCAAAACCGGAATTGCCAATATCATTCCCATTACGCCCCAAATCATATTTCCTAAAATTATGGCGAGGATTACGAAAAAAGGATGAATATCAACTTTGTCACCTACAATAAAAGGTTCTAAAACATAACTTTCAATAAATTGTACTATAGTAAAAGTGAGAATTACGCCAATTAAAATGCTGGTTTCGCCCTGGGTTAGGTAACCAAATATTAAGGCAAGTCCCATCCCAATAATATTTCCTATAAACGGAATAAGGGTGAGAAAAGAAGCGATTACTGCAATTAAAATATAATTATTCACGCCCGAAATTCCCAGGCCAATGCTGTAGAGAATAGAAAGGATTATAATTAAGATTAACTTTCCTCTTAAATAAAATTGCGCCACCCGGGCAGTTTCATCAATAATTTGCTTTACTTCTTCTTTACGTTGATTGGAGAATAATTTTAGAATAAATATTTTGAAGCGTCTTCTATAATTTAGCAGGAAAAAAATATAAATAAAAGTGAGTAAATAATTACTAAAAAAGCTGGTTACAGAATTAAGAAAGTTAAAGGCCTTTTGACCTGAATTTCCGCCAGAAGTGAGCATACTTTTTATATCATTTTCTTTCTTGTATTCTTCTAAATCTTCGCTGCTTAACGCAGTATGCTCGTAAGCATAATTTTGTAGCTGTTCAATTTTGGGCGTCATGGTCTCCTTAATTTTATCCCAATCATCTACAAAATTTTTAATTTGAAAAGAGAGTAAAATAAAAACCCCAAAAGAAAACAGCAGTAATAAAATGGTACTTATAAGTGATGAAAAAAGGCGTTTTAGCTTTGCTTCCATAAGATTAGCCAATGGAATAAGTAACAGCGCGAGAATTATTGCGGTTACTAAGGGAGCTAGAAAGCCTTTTGCATCAACCAGGCCTGTGAAAAGAAAATAAGCGCCTAGTATTAAGGCAACAAGCGGATAAAGCAAGTTTTTTGGTGCCGAATTCATTTTTTAAAGTTGGTTTGAAACTTTGAAGGTAGAAAAAGTAATTTAATTTTTCTACTCTTCCTTTAAATGAAGCACATTTTAGCTATAAACCGGCACATTTTCCTGTTCTACAAGATTTTTTAGCGATTCCAGGTTTTCTTCCCAACCAGATTCACAATCAGAGTAAAATTGATCTGCTTCAGATTTATTTGGAAAACCTGAGTGTTCTAATTTTAGGACACAATATTTAGTTTCGCAGTGAATCCTGAATTTCACTTTAAATTTTGCCTTAAAAGGTAAATATTCATTATCGGCTAAATAGGTATAATCGCTTAAGGTAAGTTTTACGTGGGGTTTAAATTCTGAAATTTTTGCTGCCGCAATGTAATCAGCTTTGTCAGGATTTTCTCCCCAGCTTAAGGCAAAAACGCCATCTTCATCTGGTACTACAATGGCTTGAGAAGCACCCCACCATTCTTTAATTAAATTGGGAGTTATTAGCGCATTAAATACTTTACCTCCATTTTCGTTAATTCGAATTTCCTTCTTTATTTTTCGGGACATAGAATAGTTTTTTAATTAAACAGTGAAGCTTATAAGATTTTATCGCGGTTAACTGCTATAGGGCGAATATTAATAATCACCAGCTTCACCTTTGCTTATTTAATTAAATTTAAGAAAAATTAACAAGTTAAATTATAAAAATCGTAAATATTAATTCACAAAATTGGAGATTCTGTTTTTTAAACTATATGTAGAAAAAAACATATTAGTTTGAATTTTTATGCAGAACCTGATCTTACTCATATCTAATAAAGCACACGTATTTTAATTTTGTAAAAAACTATTGCTTTATGTCTTCTAACCTTATTAGTAAATACAATGTTCCGGGGCCACGATATACCAGCTACCCAACAGTACCGTATTGGGACGACAATACATTTTCTGCAAGTGCCTGGGAGAACAGTTTAAAACGCAGCTTCCAGGAAAATAGAGAAATTAGCCTTTACATACATTTACCGTTTTGTGAAAGCCTTTGTACTTTTTGTGGCTGTAACAAACGAATTACAAAAAAGCACTCGGTAGAAACGCCATATATAGAAAGCGTGTTGCGGGAATGGGATCTTTATTTAGAAATGCTGGGTGAAAAACCAATTATTAGAGAAGTGCATCTTGGTGGGGGTACGCCAACCTTCTTTGCTCCAGAGAACCTTAAATTTTTACTGAATATGCTTTTTCGTAAAGCGGAAAGAGATTGTAACACAGAATTAAGTTTTGAAGGACATCCAAATAATACCACCAAAGAGCATTTAAAGGTTTTAGCCGATCTTGGTTTTAGAAGAGTAAGTTACGGCGTACAGGATTATAGTGAAAAAGTACAAAAAGCAATTCATAGGATTCAACCTTTTAAAAACGTAAAAAATGCCACCGAACAGGCCAGGGAAACCGGGTTTACATCGGTAGGGCATGATATTATTTTTGGTTTACCATTTCAAACCAAAGAAGATATAATTGATACTATTGAAAAGACGAAGCAGTTAATGCCAGACCGTATTGCGTTTTACAGCTATGCGCACGTACCGTGGATTAAAGGAAATGGGCAACGCGGCTTCAAAGACTCTGATCTTCCCGGTGCCGATGAAAAACGTGAAATGTACGAAACGGGGAAAAAAATGCTGGAAGAAGCAGGATATATTGAAATAGGAATGGATCATTTTGCTCTTAAAACCGATTCTCTTTATAAAGCGGTAGAAGATAAAACTTTACACCGTAATTTTATGGGCTATACCACCTCTTCTGGTGCGTCTATGATTGGCCTGGGAGTTTCAGCAATTAGTGACAGCTGGTACGGTTTTGCCCAAAATGAAAAATCGGTTGAGACTTACCAGGAACTTATTGCCGAGGGAATAATTCCGGTTTTCCGGGGGCATATTTTAAATGAAGAAGATCTTGTAATTAGAAAACACATTCTTAAATTAATGTGTCGCCTGGAAACGAGTTGGGTCGCTCCCGAAGATTATTTTGAAGAATTACCCGAAGTACTTATTAAATTAAGGGAAATGGAAGCTGATGGACTCGTTAGTTTTTCTGAAAAAGGCTTAACCATTCCCGAAAAGGGAAGACCTTTTGTTCGTAATATTTGTATGGCTTTTGATTTAAGAATGCAGGCACAGAAACCAAACACCCAATTATTTTCTATGACAGTTTAATCTGAAAGTAGAATACAAAAAAGTCCGTCTGGAAATTCCCAGACGGACTTTTTTATGTTTATAAGGTTTCTTTTTTTTGAAAATTCAAATTTTATTCTTTGTCATTTCCGCTGCCTATCATATTTAGAACAATAAGCACCAGGCCGGCGCAAACAACAAAAAACATCGCGATTAGAAAAGTGCCCAGTTCCCAATTTACTAATGCAATAGTGTCAAATAAATTCATAACAAGTGTTTTAGGTTAATGGCAGCTTTGCGCTGCAGTGATTTCCGGAATTATTTCCATAGGGGAGAGGTATGGAATTCCGAGTCCCATTCCTCTAAGTATAAACAGCAATCCCATTATTACCACAAAAACAGGAACCGCTTTTCTAATTTTTGATTTCAGGTTAAGGTTAATAAAGTTTCCCAGGTAAATTGCGGCAGTCATTAAAGGTACCGTTCCTAGGCCAAAAAGCGCCATATATAAACTGCCTTCTAAAGCCGTTCCCGAAGCGATTGCACCAAAAACCGCCATATAAACCAGTCCACAAGGGAGGAAACCGTTTAGAAAGCCAATGGTATAAAAAGTATCGGGTGATTTTTGTTTCAGCTGTTTACCCAGGTTGCTTTTTACTTTTGAAACAATTTTGAAGATAAATTTTGAACCATTGTATTTACTGAATTTTTTATACGGAATAAGAATTACTAAAATCATTAAAACTCCCACTAAAATTGAAAGTTGCTGTTGAAGCCCAAACAATCTGAAACTTTTGCCTAGTAAGCCAAATAGAATACCAATAAGGGCATAGGAACTTATTCTTCCAAAATGATAAAGGGAAATTTGGCCTAGTTTTTTTAAGTTGTTTTTATGATCTACCGGCAATAAAAATGCAATAGGACCGCACATTCCCACACAGTGGAAACTTCCTAAAAGTCCAAATATTAATGCCGAAATCCACATTTAGTAAACAATTTCGTTTTTATATAAATAGGGCGTTTCTTCATATTCCCAATGAATGTTGATATTCCAACGCCCCTCTACAAGGTTTTTATCTGCAATAAAAATTTGATGTGATGTTAATTCTAAAGGAATATTAAAATCTAGTTTAGCATTAGAAGGGCGATAGAAATTTAGGTTTCCTGAAATTTTAGAAAGTTCTAAATTCTTAGGAAATTCCACGATCCATCCATCTTTTACCCTGCGATCACGAATGTTTTCTTCAAGGGAAAATGCATTATTTTCTGCATCAATTTCTTCCTGGTAATGCAGTTCTTTTTGGTAATACTCTTCAGTTACCAAATCGTGATCAAACTTTTTATCGGTAAGCATATTTATTACTAAATACATAATGAAACTTATAAAAAGTGCCATTCCAATTACAATTCCTGTTCCCCAGTTTATTTTCATTTTTTTATATTTTACTCTTAATCGAGATTTAATAATTTATGAGTTCTTATGCGCACTTTTATTAATTAAAACTGCGAGGTCCCATAAACATAGTGCTTGTTGTTTCTATTAATCTGTCACCACTATAAACCCCAATTTTCAGCTTTTCTTTTTCATCTTCTAATGCGGCCGTATGTATTTCAATAAAGAGGGTTCCTTCGGTTAACTCCTGTCCCGGCACGGTAATATTTGAAGTCTTTACCGGTTTTATTACTCCTTTGTGAGACAATAATCTAAATTCAATATCTTCAAAATCGGCTGTGGTTTTATTTACCAATTTGTAAGTAAAGACATTGCTCACCACGTTATCGGCCTTGCGTTCGTATAACTGCCCGGGTAATCTTAAAATCCTGGCTTCAACTTCACTTCTTATAAATAACATCCCAACCAAAACTGCGGTTAAGATTCCTAATACAATGCTGTAACCTTTTAACCTGGGCGTAAACCTGAATTTTGCTTTCTTTTCAATATTTTCTTCGCTGGCGTAACGTATTAAGCCTTTTGGAAGATCTACCGCTTCCATCATACTATCGCAGGCATCTATACAAGCGGTACAGTTTATACACTCCAGCTGCGTACCGTTCCTAATATCTATTCCGGTAGGGCAAACCTGCACACATTGGAAACAGTCTATGCAATCACCTTTTCCGGTTTCTGCACGGTTTTCATTTTTCTTGAATTTTGCCCTTCCTTTTTCCTTTTCTCCGCGTTTGTGATCGTAGGCTACTACTATAGATTTATTATCTAAAAGAACGCCTTGAAGCCTACCGTAAGGACAGGCAATTACACAAACCTGTTCTCTAAACCAGGCAAATACAAAGTAAAATACCGCGGTAAAAATCAATAATGAAATAAAAGTGCTAAGGTGGTTTAGGGGACCATCTGTTACGTATTGAATTAAGCGATCACTCCCAATTAAATAAGCGAGAAAAACATTGGCTATAAGAAACGAAATAACAAAGAATAAGAACCATTTTAGAGAACGTTTTCTAATCTTTTCGGAATCCCATTTTTGCTTTTCCAGGCGCATTTGTTTTCCGCGATCACCTTCAATCCAATATTCAATTCTGCGGAAAACCATTTCCATAAAAATGGTTTGTGGGCAAAACCAACCGCAAAATATTCTACCAAAAGCTACCGTAAAGAGGATGATAAAGACCACCCCAATTACCATCATAATTACAAAAATGTGAAAATCCTGGGGCCAGAAAGGAAAACCAAAAATATTAAAACGTCTTTCCAGGATATTAAACATCATAAACTGATTGCCGTTTATCTTTACAAATGGAGCGGCAAAAAGTAAAATGAGCAATATATAACTTACATATTTTCTATATTCATAAAATTTTCCAGAAGGTTTCTTCGGAAAAACCCATAGTCTTTTTCCCTGGTCGTCTGCCGTGGCTATTTTATCCCTGAATTTTTCCTGATTTTCCAAAATCTGTTCTTCTAAAATTTATTCTGAATCTGCTTCCCAAATGTCGCCTTCCGGTGCTTTAGCATCTGGAGGATTGGTTCCCTGCAGACTTAAAACATAGCTGGATACCTGGGCTATTTCCTGTGCATTCAACTCAGATTTCCAGGCCACCATTCCTTTTCCGTCACGGCCACCTTCAGAAACTGTTTGAAAAACATTGCTAATTCCGCCTCCAAGAATCCAATGATCATCGGTAAGGTTAGGACCAATAGCGCCACCACCATCGGCGCGGTGACAAGCCATACAACTTGCCATATAAATGGTTTCTCCCGCTTCTAAATCGGCAGCATCAGTTAGCAATTCTACTGAAGAAGCATCTATAAGATCTGGATTAGCAGCTTTATAAGCTTCAATTTCTTCTTCGGCTTCGGCAACGGCAGCCAGGTATTCTTCAGTTTGATTTTCCCCATCAAAAATGTGGTAGTAAGCCATATACACAAAGGCAAATACAATGCTTACGTAAAACCCATAAAGCCACCAGGCGGGAAGATCGTTGTCCAGTTCTTTAATCCCATCGTAATTGTGATCTAAAAGAATTTCTTCTTCTTTTTCCAGAGGTTTCTGGTTCAGCATTTTCTTATAGAACTTTTTTAAGCCTATAAACTGCTTGTCGGAATTTTCAATTTTTAACCTGGTATAATGTTGCTGGGCTTCAGAATTAAGACTTTTAAAAACCATATTTTCTAAAGCAGCTATAGAAATTTCTATGGCTACAGCAATTACCAGTACTACACCTAAAACCCACCAAATAATCGGGTATTCTTCAATTGCCCAACCACTTTCGGTCTCAACGGTTAATTCTATTAATACGAGGGCAAGAATTAAAAACCCCAGAATTCTTAAATATCCTATCGTTTTCATAATTCCTGGTTTTCGGTATTAATATCTAAGGGTAATTTGCTTACCTCTTCTATGTCTTTCTTTTTTGCGGTAATTACCCATAAGAATAGCACTACAAAAAAGATGAAGAAAATGAGCAGGGAAATTAGCGGGTAGATCATAACCCCGTCTATACTTTCCATATGGCCTTTTACAAATTTAAACATGCTTAGTTGGTTTTAGTGGTTGATACTTCTGCATCTTTCGCATTAATGTCAGTTCCGAGTCGCTGTAAATAAGCAATTAGCGCTACAATTTCGCGGTTTCGCATTTCTACGAATTCGGTACCGTTTTGTTCTGCAAATTCTTTTTCAGCTTCATAAGTTTTTACAAAATCGGGATCTGCGTATAGATTTTTCTCAATTTGAGTTCCCTGTTCTGCCATCCATTGCTGGGCGTTTTCTATTTCTTCTAAAGTATATGGTACACCAAGCTTGCTAAGAGCTCTCATTTTAGCTTCGGTATCACTTTTATCAAGCTCGTCTGTAATTATCCATTTATAAGAAGGCATAATAGACCCTGAAGAAGTGCTCTGCGGATCGTACATATGGTTAAGGTGCCAGTTATCGGAATATTTACCGCCTACCCGCATAAGATCGGGGCCGGTACGTTTACTTCCCCATAAGAATGGATAATCGTAAGCATATTCTCCGGCTTTGGAGTATTCACCATAGCGTTCTACTTCACTTCTAAATGGCCTAATCATTTGCGAGTGACAACCCACACAACCTTCCCGGATGTAAATATCCCGGCCTTCAAGTTCTAAAGGAGTATAAGGTTTCACACTGGAAATTACCGGTACATATTCGTCTACCATTAAGGAGGGGACAATTTGTACCGCGCCACCAATTAAAATCGCTATAGTTGCGAAAATGGTAAGTTTTACGGGTCTTCTTTCTAACCAGGAGTGATAAGCTTCACCTTTGGTTCTTTTTCGTGTTACTTTTTGCAAAGGAGCAGCTTCAGCTAATTCGTCTTCAACAGCACTTCCCTGTCTAACAGTTTGTACAATATTATAAAGTAAAATAAATGCACCAACTATGTATAAACTACCACCAATAGCACGCATCCAGTACATTGGCATAATAGAAGTAACTGTTTCCAGGAAATTTCCGTAAGTAAGGGTTCCATCAGGATTAAATTGTTTCCACATAGATGCCTGTACAAATCCGGCAACGTACATAGGTAAAGTGTAAATAATAATACCTAACGTACCAATCCAGAAGTGGGCATTGGCCAATTTAATAGAGTAGAGTTTTGTTTTGAATAATCTTGGTACTAACCAGTAAACCATACCAAAAGTTAAGAAACCGTTCCAGGCTAAAGCCCCAACGTGCACGTGAGCAATAATCCAGTCGCTAAAATGCGCGATAGCATTTACGTTTTTAAGCGAAAGCATTGGGCCTTCAAAAGTTGCCATCCCGTAGCCGGTAATAGCTACTACAAAGAATTTAAGAACAGGATCTGTACGTACTTTATCCCAGGCTCCACGTAGGGTTAAGAGTCCGTTAATCATACCTCCCCAGGATGGGAATAATAACATAACAGAAAATGCTACACCAAGATTTTGTGCCCAGTCTGGTAAAGTTGAATATAATAAGTGGTGTGGTCCCGCCCAGATATAAATAAAGATCAGGGACCAAAAGTGAATAATAGAAAGTCTATACGAATAAACCGGCCTGTTTGCCGCTTTTGGAACAAAATAATACATTAAACCCAGGAAAGGTGTTGTAAGGAAAAATGCCACCGCATTATGCCCATACCACCACTGTACTAAAGCATCCTGAACTCCCGAATAAATCGAATAACTTTTAAATGCAGAAACAGGAATTTCAATATTGTTTACAATATGAAGCACGGCTACGGTTACAAAAGTTGCGAGGTAAAACCAAATAGCAACATATAGGTGACGCTGCCTTCTCTTTATCATAGTACCAATAAGATTGGCACCAAAAGCAACCCACACCAAAGCAATTGCAATATCTATAGGCCATTCCAGTTCGGCATATTCTTTAGAACTGGTAAAACCCATTGGCAGGGTAATGGCGGCTGCTACAATAATAGCCTGCCAACCCCAAAAGTTGAAATTACTTAAGAAATCACTCCACATTCGGGCCTTGAGCAAGCGCTGGGTAGAGTAGTAAACCCCTGCGAAAATGGCGTTCCCAACAAAAGCAAAAATTACCGCGTTAGTATGTAATGGTCTTAAACGGCCAAAACTTAACCATGAAATTCCGTCTGTAAGATCGGGAAATATAAACATAAAGGCGAGCAGTAGCCCAACACTCATACCTACTATACCCCAGAACAGGGTAGCCATAGTAAACTTTTTTACGATCTTATTATCGTAATGAAACTGTTCTACTTCCATAGTTAATTAGATTTCTTGTTTTTGGTGGAATTGGATTTATCAGATTTTTCTTTAACTAATTCATCATCAAAAAGCATCCTTACCGATGGTGTATAGACATCGTCATACTGTCCCTTTTTTACTGAAAAAATAAAGGCAACAAAGAAAATGAGGGCTACTAAAACACTTAATGCAAGTAAGAGGTAAATGATGTTCATTTAGAATGAATTATTTTCAGCAAACTTAAAGCGGTGTTAAAATTTAAAATATGATTGAAATCAGGTTTTCGTTAATACAGGTTTTAATTTTTTCCCGGCAAGGTTTGTGGCCAGGCTTGTAAATGCCACGATACTAATAGAACTTAGCGGCATTAAAATAGCGGCAATTACGGGCATTAAGTTACCGGTTACGGCGAAGGCAAGGCCTACTACGTTATAACAAAGACTTAGTACAAAACTCCATTTGATAATTTTTATACCCTTTTCTGAAAGTTTAAAATATTCACTCAATCTGGTAAGATTTGAAGCTTCCAGGATTCCATCACAAGCAGGGGAGAATACATTAATATTTTCTGAAACTGCAATCCCAACATTACTTTGGGCAAGTGCACCTGCATCGTTAAGTCCGTCGCCAATCATCATCACCGATTTCCCTTCTTCCTGAAGCTTTTTAATGAAATTTAGCTTATCGTCAGGTTTTTGATTGAAGTAAAACTTAGTATTTAAGGGAAGCATATTTTCAAGTTTTTCCTTTTCACCATCATTATCACCGGAAAGGATAAAGAGTTGCTTGTTTTCTCCTAACTCCTTAAATAAATGGGCAAGGCCTTCCCGGTAAGAATTCTTAAAAATGTAGCAACCTTTATATTCTTCATTACTACTTATATGAACCGCTGTTTTATTGAGTTCTTTAGTTTCAGTTTCGCTTTCTTTTACAAAAGAAGAGGAACCAATTTTCATTTTACTACCCTTACTGCCAGAGCTAATTCCTTTTCCGGTATGTTCATTAAATTCATCTAAACTTAGAATATTATTTTTATCAAGGATCTGATAAAGTTGCCTGCTTAGCGGGTGCCCAGATGCTCTTAAACTGCTGCTAAGCAATTGTTCTTCTTCAGCATTAAGTTTTAAACCTTCATAGAATACCTCGGTTTTTTTATTGGAAGTTATAGTGCCGGTTTTATCAAAAACAAGACAATCTATTTTTGCAATTTGTTCTATTACCCCCGCTTCTTTTAAGTAGAATTTATTTCTTCCGTAGATGCGCAACAGATTCCCAAGTGTAAACGGAGTTGCTAAAGCAATAGCGCAAGGACACGCGATTATTAGAACCGCGGTAAATACATTTAATGCTATTGAAGGATCGTAAATTAGCCAGAAAAGAGTTGATAGAAATGCTATACTTAAAACCCCAGCGGTAAATCGCTTGCTTATTTGATTGATTAAACTTTGAAACTGGCCTTTTCTGTCTTTTTTGAAGACCTCATTGCTCCAAAGTTTGGTGAGGTAACTCTGGTCTATGGCTTTTATAGCTTCAATCTCAAGTATTCCGCCTTGTTGGCGGCCACCGGCATAAAGCGTTTCACCAGATTCTTTCTTAACGGCTTCGGCCTCACCGGTTACAAAACTGTAATCTATATTCGCGCGGCCCTTCATTAAAACCGAATCTATAGGAATTAATTCGCCGTTTCTTATTAAAATTCGGTCGCCGGGTTTTATATTGTAAACCTGAACCTGTTCTTCTGTAATTTCTTTTGAAGCATTAGTTTTTAATCGCGTTACCGCCATTGGGAAATAAGATTTATAATCCCGCTCAAACGATAAATAGGAATAGGTTTTTTGCTGAAAGAATTTACCCAGAAGTAAGAAGAAAACAAGTCCTGTAAGGCTATCAAAAAAGCCGGTGCCAAGATCGAGGATAATTTCTGTGGTACTTCTAATAAAAAGTACTGCAATTCCCAGGGCAATGGGAACATCTATATTTAGAATCTTTGCCCGTAAACCTTTGTAAGCTGAAATAAAATAATCTGCACCAGAGTAAAAAACCACCGGTAGAGAAAAAGCAAACATCAACCATCTAAATAAATGCTTGAATTGCTCCAGCCAGAATTCTTTAACTTCAAAATACTCGGGAAAAGAGAGAAACATCACATTTCCAAAAGCAAAACCAGCAACGCCCAATTTATAGATTAAGCTTCGGTCTACACGATGATCTTTTTCATCGTAATCTTTAAGAGAAATATAGGGTTCGTAACCAATTCTACTAAGAAGATATACGAGCTCTTTTAAACTAATTTTTTCTGAAGAAAAACTTATTCGTACAGTTTTCTTTGGAAAATCTACCTGTGCCGATTTCACACCTTTGTGTAATTTCCCTAAATTTTCCAGCACCCAAATACAAGAGCTACAGTGCATAGAAGGAATAAGAAAATTAACTATTTGGGTATTGTTCTCATTAAATTCCAGCAGTTTTTCGGTTATTTCCTCGTTATCAAGAAAATCGAATTTTCCTTCTGAAGCTCCGGGAGAAATTCCAGGTTTTTCCTGGATATCATAATAATAAGTAAGGTCACTTTCGTTTAGGATCTCAAAAACTGTTTTACAACCGGTGCAACAGAAATCTTTTTCCTGAAAAACAATGTGATCTTCCTTACATTCTTCACCGCAGTGAAAACAGCTGTTCATTCTTAAATATTTTAGCCGCAAATTTTTAGAAAATTTGAATCAGATAATATGATGGTAATCAGCTTTAAGATTAATTATTATTCATTTCCCGTTTTTCGTAAGTAGAAATATCCAATTAGGCCTGCAATTAAAGAAGCTGAAAGAATCCCTATTTTGGCCTGGGCCAGGTAATTTTCATTTTCAAAAGCGAGCTCAGTAATAAATAAAGACATGGTGAAGCCTATAGCAGCGAGAAAACCAATTCCATAGACATGTTTCCACTTAACTTTATGCGGTAAACTGGCAATCTTAGTCCAAACCATAAGCCTGGAGAAGAATACGATGCCAATAAATTTTCCAAAAATGAGTCCGAACATTACCCCAATTGTTACCGGGCTTAATAGTGCTTCAAAAGAAACATTACCAAGGCTCACGCCTGCATTGGCGAATGCAAAAATTGGAAGAACCACAAAACTTACAAAGGGGTAAAGCGCATGTTCTAAACGTTGTAGGGGCGGAGTGGCATCTTCGGTTAAAGAAGTGAATTTTTGTATAGTATGAGAAATATGGTCATCAGCTTCTTTCGGGTTTTTATTTCTATTCCTAAATTCCTCTTTAATTTCATAAGCTAAGAGTTTAGTTTTTCTTAGAAATAAGGGCGTATTAATACGTTTGGTATTGGGTATGGCAAAGGCCGCTAAAACCGCTGCAATAGTAGCGTGAACACCCGAAAGTAAAATAGCCAGCCATAAACCTCCAATTCCCATAATTGCATAAAACAAGGTATTTCTAATACCAATTAAATTAGCGGTAGCCAGTATAAGTACAAAAACACCCGCAATAGCAAGGCTTTGTAAAGAAATATCTGAAGTATAAAAAAATGCAATTACCAGCACCGCTCCAAGATCGTCTACAATAGCAATTGCGGTTAGAAATACTTTTAGAGGAAGAGGAACGCGGTCTCCCAGGAGATAAAGAATACCCAGTGCAAAAGCGATATCTGTAGCCATAGGAATTCCCCATCCCGAAATTGAATCTACCCCAGTATTGAAATAATAATAAATTAAAGCCGGAAAAATCATTCCGCCAATAGCCGCAGCAATTGGAAGTATAGACTTTCTAAAACTGGAAAGTTCGCCCTGTAATATTTCTCGTTTTAATTCAAGACCAATCATAAAAAAGAAAATAGACATGAGGCCATCGTTAATCCAATGCAACAGGTTTTTTCTAATTACAAAATCGTTAATTCCCAGGTGAATATATTGTTTCCAAAGATTGTGATACGCATCAGCCAGTGGTGAGTTGGCAACGATCATTGCAAGAATTGCAGAGAAAATAAGCAATAATCCAACTGAAGTTTTTTTCTCAATAAAGTTTTTAATGGGTAGGAGCAGGTAAATATCAAGGGGCGATTTTTTCATAATAACCTGTTTGTAAAGAATATTCAGTTAATAGGATTAGGTAAATTTATTGTCGTTTTCTTCATATAAATATGATTAAACTCAGTTTTACTCAATAATTGAAACTTAAATGCTTTAAAATCTGCCCTCGAATCACGATTAATTTTTAAAAAGGGCTTTTTTTGGCTGAGGTAGTTTTGTAATAATTTCTAAATGAAGTTTAGTTTCGTCGTGTTTTTAATAGAGCCAAAAACAAAACTTTGCTACCTTTAACCTACAAAGTACGATTATGGTAAAAAGAATTACGCAAAGTTTACGTAGGCCAAAAATGAAATCTGTAAACCAACCCCCGGGAACTGTAACCTATGTTGGTAGAAAAGAATCTGGTGAAACCAGCCTGGAAGTTATAGATTATAATAAAGAGAATTATGAAAGGCATATTTCTTCATCTACTGAAGATGCTTTTAAATTTGAAGCTGAAGACCGAATTACCTGGTTTAATATAGATGGTTTAAGTAATACCGCAGAGATAGAAAAACTGGGTAAATATTACGATCTACACCCGTTAATTATTGAAGATATTGTAAATACTACCCAACGTCCAAAAATAGATGAATATGAAGATTATTTGTTTATTGTGGCCAAAATGCTTTATCACCAGGACGATAAATTGGTAAATGAACATATAAGTTTTGTTTTAGGTAAAGATTATGTACTTACTTTTCAGGAAGCAGGAGGCGATGTGTTTGATGGTGTTAGGGGTCGCCTGGAAAAGGCTTACGGACGCATTCGTACTAATGGTTCAGATTACCTGGTTTTTGCTCTTTTAGATGCTATAGTAGACCATTATTTCCTGGTGGTAGATGAGTTAAGCGAAAAAGTAGAAAAACTGGAGGAACAACTTTTTGAAAGTCAGCCAAGTGACGATATTACTTATGAGATTCAGGATTTAAAAAGAGCAATTTTACGGGTTAGACGGGCAGTTTTTCCGCTTAAAGAAGTTATTTCCCGGTTTCAGAATTTAGAGAACGATCTCATAAAAACCCGAACCAAAAATTATATAAACGACCTTCACGATCATATTCTCCAGGTTTCAGAGAATATAGATTTATACCGCGAGATGGCCTGGGGGCTTATGGATATGTACATGACTACCATTAGCAATAAAATGAACGAGGTCATGAAGGTTTTAACCATTATGGCCTCTATATTTATTCCGTTAACATTTATTGCGGGAATATATGGGATGAATTTTGAATATATCCCCGAGCTGCAGTGGGAATACAGTTACTTTGTATTATGGGGAGTAATGATTGTTATTTTTCTACTTATGATCTATTATTTTAAACGTAAAAAATGGCTTTAATCAAATAAAATTATGATAAGATTTACGCTAATTAGTTTGGCCGTGGTCCTTACCACAACCTGTGCCGCTCAAAATGCTGAAATACCGGTTTACATAGGTACTTACACCAAAAAAGAAGGCCATGTAGATGGAAAAGCAAAAGGAATATTTCTAGCCTTGCAAGATCCTGAAAACGGAAGTTTGCATCCAGAAAAAACTGTGGCGAAAATTACTAATCCCAGCTTTGTAAAAGCTTCTAAAGATGGTAAAAACCTGTATGCGGTGAGCGAATTAGGTGGTGGCGATGCTGAATCTGGTTTTATTTATTCGTTTAAAAGGAATAGTGATAATAGTTTAGAAGAATTAGGAAAAATTTCTACCGAAAGTTTTGCGCCCTGCCATATAGAGATTGACAAAAGTGGAAATTATGTTTTTGTCTCCAATTATATGGGTGGCGTGGTTATGGTTTATAAAAGGGGAGAGGATGGAAACCTGGAAAAACAACAAAAAATTCAGTTAGAGAATCCTGGAGCCTCTCACGCGCATTCGGTTTCAATTTCTTCAGATAATCAAACCGCTTATATTTCTGATCTTGGAAACAATAAAATATGGATGTTTAATTTTAATGCAACAACCGGGAAATTAAGTAAGAAAGAAAAAGCTTTTTTACAATTAGAAGAAGGCTCGGGACCAAGGCATTTTAGTTTTTCTAAAGATGAAAACTTCGCTTTTTCAATGAACGAATTGAATTCAACGCTAAGTGTATTGAAAATAGAAGAAGACGGGAACCTGGAGATTATTCAAAATATATCAACGCTTCCTGAAGATTTTAAAGAAAATAATTCAGGAGCAGATATTCATTTACATCCTTCGGGGAAATTTGTGTACACTTCTAACCGTGGGCATAATAGTATCGCGGCTTTTAAAGTTGATAAAAATTCCGGTAAATTAAGCGTGATTGGTTATTACCCAACCAAAGGCGAAACACCACGTAATTTTGCGATTTCTCCAAATGGAAACTTTCTTTATGCAGCTAACCAGGATACTTCTACAATTAGCAGTTTTAAAATAAATATGAACACGGGAGAACTTGAAGAACATTTACTTCCCGTTGAGGTAATGTCTCCGGTGTGTGTAGAATTTGCTGAAAATTAATCAAATAAAAAGACCTCACTGTTTTTTACCGGTGAGGTCTTTTTATTAGTTCTAACGCATTAGATTCTGAAATAATTCAGAATAACCTATGATTTTCGAGCTTACTTCAATTACTTTCCTTCTACTTCCTCAATCACAAAAAAGCCATCATTTCCCTGAGCTTGGTATAATGGCATAAAAATACGGGCATCCCATTCGCTTTTTATTTCCTTGCCATTTTGTTTTGCCATTAGCTCTCCTTTTTTAATTTCCTGAAAATTTTCGTAGCCCGGTTCCATTTCAAATACATCAGAATCTTCAAGGCCGTGACGATGAACCAATTCAAAGGTTTTTTGATCTGGTGCATTTTTTTCAGCAAAACGATTTACACATTCTGGATAAGTTTCAATTTTAGAAAGATCTAGCTTGCAAGCTTCTTTTAAAGCAAGCCAGATCACTCCTTCATGATTTTCAACCGAGGTTTTATCTTCGTGTTGCCCGGCTTCAAAAACGAAACCCGTCATTCCAATTCTGCTTAAATAATGATCTATATCTCCGGTAATTATATCGCTAAATCCTCTTACTATAAAAGTGGGGAAGTTATGTGCCCATTCATCATTATCATTAACCTCCTGTACAGAAACGTAAGGTAAACTCGCCGATGAAGTGGTGTGGCAATCCAGGAAATAACGTTTAGTAAAATCTTCTTCAGGAAATTGCTTTAAAATATCTATAATTTCCCACATTTCCTTCTGCTCGTGGGTTTCAGATTTTTTCTCATCAATATTCTCTTCGGTCCAAACCCGGTTCAGGTCTTCATCTATATAGCGCTTATTCTGATTAAGCGCCTTGTGGTTTCCAGAGACTCCAACCAAAGTTCCTTCAATTTCAGGTTTCGTTTTCTCTAATTGTTTAAAAACTTCTTCCAGTGCCTTAACACCACTTGGCTCGTTGCCGTGAATGCCGGCAGTTACAAAAAGTAAAGGTCCTTTTTTATTGCTGGTATATTTCCCAATTATCCTGGGAATATGTTTTTCTGGTTTATTACTCATAATATCTCTTTTTCAGTTTTACTCGATAATCTATATTGAATGCTCTGAAACAGTTTACTATTCCATACAGGCAATTTCCCTGTTATCAAACTGGTGCCCGTAAAGCTCTTTGTATTCAACTTTTCGCTCAATGGCTTCAATTACCATTGGAGTGAAATCTGGTAAGCCTATGTCTTTAAAACGCTCCATCCCGCCCGGGCTTAACACGTTAATTTCTATCAATTTATCTTTTACCACATCCAGCCCAACAAAGAAAAGTCCGTCGCGGATAAGTTTTGGAGCGGTTAGATCTACAATACGTTGCATTTCTGGAGTAAGGTCACTACTATCGGCAGTGGCACCAAGTGCAAAATTACTTCGGAATTCTCCTTCACCACTAACGCGTCTAATAATAGCCTGTTTTCCATCTTTAACCATGACCCGTCCATTCATTAATAAAATTCGAACATCACCGTCTTTAACTGCCGGTAAGTATTCCTGGGCAATTACATAGCCATGCTGACTAATGGTTTCAATAATTTGATTGATATTTTTTTCATTTTCATCTATTAAAAAAACATTTTGACCACCAGAACCTTCCAGGGGTTTCAAAACAATTTTTTTATTATTCTTTTCCCAGAATTTTAAAATATCTTCTTTATTCCTGGTAATTAAAGAATCTGGTTTTATTTCTTGCGGAAGTTCTTCAAAATAGAGTTTATCAATAAATGCATTAGAGAGGGCATTAGCATCGTTTAAAACCAAAACGCCTTCTTGCTGAATCATTCTGCCAAAAGCAACCCCGGCATGTTCTGCCCATTCCCGCCCAGATTCTTCTTCGGTAGGGTTATTTCTAATAAAGAGTACATCCAGTTTATTGGCTGCTATAGTCTTTTTACGTGCTTTAGAACTCTGTAAAGCTTCCAGAAATTTAGCCGGAGATTTTGTTTTAGTATTTTTTGGCACCTGCACACTATTTATACTAATTGGTGCATCGTGATGAAAATTAAAATCACCAACTCCCATGGCATAAACCTCATGTCCTCGAGCGTGAGCAGTATTCATTAATAATACCGAGGTTCCACATTTTTCGTTTTTAATATCGTTTAATACAAAGCAAATTTTCATTAGGTTATCATTTGTGAAAGGGGAAGCCCCTCTCTGATTATGTTTAATTTATTGGTAACATTTTCGGTTAATAAATAGCTTGGGCGCAGTGCGCTCGTTTTTAATACTTTTCTTTCGGTTAATTCTTCAATTATTTTGGTGTGTTTTAATCCAAATTTTCCTGCTAATAGCGGTTCATATTCCCCGCCATTTTGTAAGTGATCGCGAAGTTGAACCAATCCTTTTAAATAAATTATATCTTTTAGAAATCCGCCGCCCTGCATAATCCTGGAAGTAATATTAAAAGCTCTTTCGGCGGTAAATCCATAATCCATTTTTAATAAACGGAACAACTGCGGAAACTCAGCGCCCTCCATTAATGCCGAACCAGCAATTACCCTTCCGGCTAAAGTTCTTAATCTATTTCCGGTAAGCCCGTCTACTAAAAATTCTGACATTACTGCAAGTCCTTCCTGAAGCGGATCGTAATCTGCGAGGCCACTGCTTAATAATTCTAAAGGTTGTCGTGTACCATTATAATAGGTTAAAACGTGTGTTCCCACCTCGTGTTGAATAAGGGCCGTGGCTTCGGTTTTATTCATTCTATAATCTGCAGGGATGTAAAGTTCGCCTTTATTCACCATCATAATATTCACATCTTTACGAATGTGAACCTTACTTTTAAAATTTTCATCCTGTTCAGCAAAATAATCAAACTCCCGGCGGGCTAAGCTACTAAAGCCTTTTGCATCAATAAATTCAGCATCTTCTTCTTCGGCTACTTCGTCTACTTCCCTAAGTATTTGACCTGCTTCCTGACTTAATTTAGAGTCTAAACCTTTATAAAGTCTAATACTGTTATAAAAGAAATTAGAGGTGCCCCGTTCACTTAACATCGTGATTTGTTGATCCAGTTCTTCACGTTTCTCCCTAAAAATATGGGATATCGCAGGATCGTCTATTTCTTCAACTTTAAGGTTATAAAGTTCTCTTTTTAAAAGATCTGGGTCTATGGGAAGCAATCTATAGTGATAATCTAAAACCTTCTCATAATTACTTTCAAAAAAGGTTTGTTTTATATCCTGAATATTGGCGGGAGAAACCAACCATAAAAACTGGTAAGAGCGTTCTATTTTAGCGAGGGCTTTATCAATTTCAAAGACTTTTTCCTTTAAATGTTTTCTACCCAGGGCAAGATAACTGCCCACCCCACTGGAAGTTTGCACCCTCACATAATCAAATAATGCTTTATGTATACACGTAATTAAGTAATCTTTAAATTGCCTTAAAAAAACGGGGTAAACCTCATTATTTTCGTTCCGAAAAACGGGAGGAATTTCTAGCCCTACGATTACTGCACCAGATTTCTTTGCCTCATCTATACTTAAAATATCCTCGTCTCCTTCTCTTTGACGATGGGGAGTATCTTTTATTTCGGCTTTTAAATAAAGGCCCGAAAATATATCGTTTATACTGTTAAGTTCTTTTTCTAATACTTTTACAGAACTTGGTAGCTTTTGAGCAGGGGCTTTAATGGTAAAACAATTATTGGGTTCTCCCGTATAGATCTCAAAAACCATATAAGATTTAAAATCTGAAGAAAGCTTATCGGCCAGGGCATAAATTAATCTTTGGTAAGCTTCAAAAAACTTATTTCCAATTAAAAGGTAAGATGCTTCACTAATAATTATTCTTTCGGTGCCGGGATCGTCTTCTCTTTTTCTATAAACAACCAGATAGGGTAAATTATCTTCTATATGAATTAAACCAGCCCCCGGAAGCGAAGCACTTATTTTGCCATCTTCTTCAAGGATTGTTAAAATTTGTTTAATTGATTTCTCCGATAATTCAGATATATTCAGCATTCTAAGTTTTTCTAAAGTTTTCTATTGAATTTTAATTAAATAAAACCACTGTGTATTAGCTAAATAAGAGCTATAATGTGGCTAAACAATATTTAAATTTAGAAAGAAAACTAAGGAAAACTAATGCATAAACTTACTTTGGGTTTTATTTAAGAATTCTAGTAAAGAATTACTTAAAGAGTTAAAAATATGTGCACTAAATGGAAATTTGAAGCGAAAACAAGAAAGAGCTTTAGTCTTTGTTAATCATTTTCTTTAGCTTCTTGTTCTGCTTTTATTTGTTCACGGGCAGATTTAATTTCCTCTTTAGTTGCAGGCCCGGGCTTTTGTTCTTCAGCTTTTTCAAGTTCAAGGTTAAGTTCTATATAAAGAGGTAAGTGATCTGAATCTATAGAACTTCCCAGTTTAAAATCGGCAACCCTAAATTCTTCAGTGACAAATACGTGATCTAAAGACCATCGCATAATAAAACTGGAAGCATCAAAAGTATTATAAAAGCCACGGCCAATCCTGGTGTTTAGTAGACCACCAACATTTTGAAAAAGTGCCGTGGTAGAAGACCAGGCCACATCATTAAAATCTCCCGCTACTATTACCGGCAACTTAGAATCTTTTACCATAAATGCAATTTTCATCATTTCGGCATCCCTGTCTGAAGAAGAAGGATTATGCTGCGGCATTGGTGGCGTAGGGTGTATGGCGTGAAACATCACTTCTTCCCCAGAGCGTAATTTTAAAATACTATGGATGGAAGGTATGCTATCGTCTACTAAAAAACGTATTTCAGGATTTTTAAGTTCTAACCGGGAATAGAATAACATCCCGTAAGTATTGTCTAAAGGAACTTCAACTTTATAAGGATAAGAATTGGTTACTGCAGCAAGATCGTTTTTCCAGCGGGTATTGGTTTCAGTAAATAATAAAATATCTGGGTTTTGCTTTTTAATATCGGCTACAACCAGGTCAGGATTTTCATTTTTCTGAAGAACATTTGCAGTATAGAGGCTAAATTTATTACTGAAATTCTCTTCTGAAGCCTGGCCAACTTCATAATTTTTATGCGGAAAATAGGGATATATCTTTACAACCTGGAAAATAAAACAAGCCAGTAAAACAACCATAAAAATATAATCTTCGGCTCTTTTTATATCAAACCTTATAAAATATGCTGCAATTGCCGTGAGGGTGAGAAGCGTTAATTGTATGTGCAAATAATCAAAAATACGAATCCACCAGAAGTCTGCGGCAATTAATGGAACTAAGGTCATTACAACCGCGATAATTCCAAAACCCTGAAGAAAACCTTTTAAAGTCATATTTGTTTTTGTTTGGTGGCTAAAAGATAATTTTTATCCACTTCCAATCTAGGTTTAGGATAATAAAAATTAGCCTGATTCAAGCTTTTCAACTTAAATTTCGTCGGAAAAATTTACGAATTTTTATCTGGAGGGTTTTCTAAATTCGTCTTATTAAAATAATCCCTAATGTCATCGCCTGAAGGCGCTTCGAATAACTGAAGATCAAAGTATGAAACGGCAGCAATTATGTGGTCAAAAATATCGGCGGTGATATATTCAAAATTCTCCCAGCGTTTATCGCGGCTAAAACATAATACTTCTAAGGGTATCCCATGCTCGGTAGGCTGCAAGTGCCTTACAATAATATACATTTCTTTATGTACAGCCGAGTGGTTGTTTAAATAAGTATCAATATATTTTCTAAAAATACCCAGGTTAGTTTGGTTTCTTCCGTTTAACGGCAGGTTTCTGTCTATTTCGTTAGTAGTATTATAAGCGTTAATCTCATTTTGCCGGTCTTCCAGATAGGTAGAAATAAGTTGTATGTTCTTATACTTTTCAAAATCTTCAGGAGTAATAAATTTAACCGAATTCTGTTTTATAAAAACCGAACGTTTAATTCTTCTCCCGGGAGATTCTTGCATTCCACGCCAATTCTGAAAAGATTCAGAAATCAAACTATAGGTGGGAATAGAGGTAAAGGTATTGTCAAAATTCTGTACCCTAACGGTTGCCAGGGTAATTTCGGTCACGGTACCATCGGCGCCGTATTTACTAAAGGTAATCCAATCGCCAATTCTTACAATATCGTTTACACTAACCTGAATGGAAGCGACAAAACCTAAGATGGTATCTTTAAAAATTAACAGCAAAATTGCTGAAGCAGCACCCAGGGAGATTATAAAATTAATTACATCTTTCCCGGTAATTTCAGCAATAATAAAGATAAAGGCGAACAGCCAAACGATAATCATTACTACCTGAATGTAACTTTCTACCGGTTTATCTTTAAAAGATTCTAAGGTTCTTAGGTAGCTCTTGGTAGTGCGTAAAATGCTTCTAATTATCCATACAATAAGAAAAATGATATAGACATCTATCAGGAAATAAAAAGCCTTTATAGCCAGCGGAAAATCTACCAGAATATAAGGAACGGTAAGGTAAATTATAACCAGAGGAAGAATTTGCCCAATATATTTTGGGAAATTAGTTTTAATTAAAAAATCGTCAAAAGTAGTTTTTGTCTTGTTACTAAAACTTTTAAAAGCTTCAATCACAAAAGTTTTAATCAGGTAATTTACTCCTATAATTATCAGGATTAATACCAGGATATTTAGCAGTAAATTTAAATACAGCGCGAGTGTTGGGTTTACTCCCTGATCTATTAGAAAAGTTTCAAAAAGACAAATAAGATTTTTAAATCCTTCCTCTATATTCATAGTTTAAAGGTATTTTTTTTCTACGTAAAATGGTCCAAAAGGCACCAGGGAGCAACCAAGTATTATTAATAACTCTTTAAAATTCCAGTTTAGAGGTTTAAAAAGCCAGATGGCACCCATAACATAGGCGATAAAAAGAACACCGTGAGCCATCCCAACTTGTTGCACCATTTGTGGCATTTCCCAAATATATTTTAGGGGCATGGCTATAAATAATAATAGTAAAAATGAAAGTCCTTCCAGGATGCTTACATATTTAAAGACCGTTTTTTGCTTTTCCAGGGGCATAGTTTAAATTTTAGATTGCAAAGATAGGTTTTATAGAGAATCTGGTAATTTAGAATAGACATTTCCTTGAAATATTTAGCAGGGAATTAATATTTAAGGGGAAGGTTTAGCAATTTCATTTTTATTAATTTGCGTCTTAATTAAAATAAAAGAAATGAGCTCAAAAATATTGGTAACCGGCGGACTCGGATTTATAGGTTCTCACACGGTTGTCGCGCTTCAGGAACAAGGTTACGAAGTAGTAATTATAGATAATCTTTCAAACTCTTCTATAGATGTACTTGGAGGAATTACCAAAATCACTCAAAAAACTCCGATTTTTGAAAATTTAGATCTTCGAAATAAAAACCAGGTAAAAGAGTTTTTTGAAAAATATCCCGATATAGAGGGGGTTATTCATTTTGCAGCTTCAAAAGCGGTAGGAGAAAGTGTTGAAAACCCGCTATTATATTACGAAAATAACCTGGCTAGTTTAATTTATTTACTACAGGAACTTCAAGTAAAAGAAAACGCATATTTTATTTTTAGTTCTTCCTGTACCGTTTACGGCCAGGCCGATAGTTTGCCAATTACCGAAAACGCTCCCGTTAAAAAAGCAGAATCTCCTTACGGAAATACCAAGCAAATAGGAGAGGAGATTATTACTGATACGGCTAAAATAAATAAGAATTTTAAAGCGATTTCCCTTAGATATTTTAATCCCATAGGCGCTCACCCTTCTGCTGAAATTGGAGAATTACCCATTGGTACGCCCCAAAATCTAATTCCTTTTATTACGCAAACCGCAATTGGAAAGAGAAAAGAACTTTCGGTATTCGGAGATGATTATCCCACACCAGATGGAACTTGCATTAGAGATTATATTCACGTGATGGATCTTGCTAAAGCTCACGTGGTAGCTTTAGAGCGACTTCAGCAAAATAAAGAAAAGAGCAATTTTGAAGTTTTTAACCTGGGAACAGGAAAAGGAAGTTCGGTTTTAGAAGTGATTAATTCTTTTGAACGTTCTACCGGAGAAAAATTACCTTATAAAATTGTAGGTAGAAGAGAAGGTGATATTGTTGCAGCCTATGCCGATACCCAAAAAGCCAATGAAGAGTTGGGCTGGAAAACCGAGAAGCATTTAGATGAAGCTTTAAAAAGTGCCTGGGAATGGCAAAAGGAAGTAGTAAAAAGAGAAGAGGAAGAAAATTAGTTTCCTATTCTATTGATTATAAATAAAAAAGGTCTGAAAATATTTTCAGACCTTTTTTATTGGTTAGTTAGCTTTAAAAGCTTAGCGTGTACCGTTTACTATAAAAGCGTGAATTATGCCGGGAATCCAACCTAAAGCTGTTAATAGTAAACTTATTAGAAAAGTTACTCCAAGACCGTGTTTCATAAAAACGGCTAAAGGAGGTAATAAGATATTTAAAATGATCGTTAACATAATAATTTTTTTAATTGGTTATTTCTATCGAAATTACATAGAAATACAAGTCATCCAATTAGATTTAACGGGTTCTTGGTACGGGTTTAACAAAATATCATGCTTTGAATTTTCTGTACCTGGCCAGCATAAATACGTATATACTATAGCAAACCAAACCTGCAGCAACTAATCCCATTAGCCATGAACCATAAGGTGAATCCTGCAAAAATGAAAAAGCATCAGAGGTTCCCTTCATATTTGAAGTATTAGATTCTACGGCTGCCCTTATAAAAATATAAGCTAAAATCCCGAAAATAATTCCGCGAGCAATTAGCCCAAGGTAGCCGGTGTTTTTAACTGTTTTCCGTTTCTTTTCATCTGTAATAGAGTCGTAGCCAAAATCTTCAAGAAATTTCTTTGTTTTAGCTTTATTAAATTGGGCAATACTGGCTACAATAAGTCCTACGCCTATAATTGCAAAAACCACCACACCAAGGGTTCCGGTAATTCCACCACCAGAGCTGCCACCTGAAGATGATCCGGCGTTTATTAACGTCATAAATGCATAAACGGCCAGGCCCAGGTATAAAACAGCACTAATAAAATAAGCAACACGTTTTCCTTTCCCTTTTTTATCTTCTCCAATATTTTCAGGGTCCTGAATGGACTGAATAAATCGCCAGGCCGAGTAGCACAAAAGACCAAGACCTATTAAAACCAGTAAGGCATTTCCAAATGCTTGGTCTTCCAAAAATTTGATTACCTGTAAATTACTGGATTTTTGACCGCCCATATTAAATGCAGCGAGAAAAGTGAGTATCCCCATAATGCCATAAACAGTAGCTTTAGCAACATAACCCACCCGGGCCATTTTCTTTAATTTAGAGTCCATTTTCTTAAGAATTTGTTTGGTTAGTAAACTAAATTTAATTCTTTGAAAACGGTTAAACGAAGACTTGGGAAAATTTTAAAGGTTCAAAATTATGAATTTTGAAAAATTTAAATGTTTTAAATATAGGGTTTAAAAGATCTGTTTAGCGAAATATTTAAAGTAAAAATCTTTAAACCATTTCAAAAATAACCAGGGCGTACAGGTAAAATCTTACAAAACGCAGTAAACCAAACATAAGATAACTGGGAAATGGAAATTTTATAATTCCCGCTGCAATACTCGTCATCGCAAAAGGAATTGGGAGTAGGGCACCCACTATAATTAAAAATCCGCCCCATTTTCGGGTATTTTTAATATGTTGTGCCATTTTTACTTCAATAGCTTCGTGTACAGCCGGGATCTTAGTCATCCAGCGACCTATAAAGTAAGAAATTACACCTCCTAGGTAAGAAGCCAGTGCCAGTAAAGAAAGGTATAGAATTGGACTGGAAGATTTGCCAGACCATGCTATAAATAGTTCTGGCGGGATTAATCCCAGTAAAGATTCTGAAGCAAAGAAAACACTTATAATACCTAGCGGCGAATAAGTTTCGGTTACCGTTACCAGCATTTGCTCAATATCCAGCACCCAACGATCTATTGCCCAAAGCGCTGCTACAAATAAAACTATGGGTAAAATTGCTTTTTTTACACTTTTCCAAACAAAGCTGTAAAAACCGGTATAACTATAATACTGGTGCAATAAGCGTATGCGCGACTTCTTTTTAGATTTCGCATCTTTCTTCATCAAATTCTCCTTTAGCAATTTACTCACTAAGCGAGATTTAAATATTCCGATTTATATATCGGCTCCTTTAATTATCTCAGCTTAATGCCTTATGGGTTACCCCAGGATTTCTTATCGAGGTAGTTCAATAAGGTTTTTTATGCCGACTAATATTCAAATACCAGACCAGTTTACTCTTTCAAGCTAAGATCTAGTTTTCTTCAGCATATTCATTGAAAGCTTTTACGTATTCACGTAACTCCAATTCATTTACACGGTTAGAAGGATCTGCCATTAAAGAAAGTAGATAATCAAGACTTTCCTGCCCAGTTGCTTCTTCCTTTAAAGGTGCTTCTTCACCTTCCTCTACCGGATCATCTTCTGGGATCGCAATATTAAAAGAATCGTAAGCTTCTACGTGTTCAAAAGTTAACCTGATGGTTTTTGCCAATAAAGGCTGACCTTCTTCTACAACAAGGGTTCTTAATTCTTTCAGGTCGTTTACCAGGGTATTGGTAATTATTCCATTGCGCATTAAATCACGCTGAATCTTATTGAGTAATTTTTGGGCTTTGATATTATTCAAGAGAATATAGGTTAATCAGGTTATACTAATTTTTTTGCAAATGTACTGCTTTCGTAGTTTTATAAAACATTTTAACAAAGAAATTAAGAAGCTTTTATACACTTTTAAATGAGTTTTTGAGATTATTTATTCCTATAATCTTCATTTAACCCTTAATTATAAAGCCTCTAAAATTAACAATATCTTAGTCCTTAAGATTTCAGCGAAATCACATTGTTTAGTAGCTTTAGCCTAACTAAAAAATTAAAATACTATGAGTTTATTAAAAGGAAAAGTTGCATTTATTACCGGTGGAAGTAAAGGAATTGGATACGGCGTGGCCCAATCGCTTTTAGATTTGGGAATGAAGGTAGCCATAACAAGCCGTTCTAAAGATGCTGCTGAAAAAGCCGCTAAAGAACTAAGCGCAACTGATGCCTTAGGTCTTGAAGCCGATGTAAGAAATTACGAAAGTCAGGAAAAAGCCGTAAAGGCGGCAATAGATAAATTTGGGCAACTTGATGTGATGGTTGCAAATGCGGGAATTGGACATTTTGGATCTATAGATGAATTATCTCCAGAGAAATGGCAGGAAACTATCGATACCAATTTAACAGGAGTTTTTTACAGCGTTAAGTCCAGTTTAGCCGCTTTAGAAAAATCTAAAGGATATCTTATTACTATTTCCAGTCTTGCCGGAACTAACTTTTTTGCAGGAGGAGCTGCTTATAATGCCAGTAAATTTGGTTTAACAGGATTTACCCAGGCGGTGATGTTAGATCTTAGACAAAAAGGAATTAATGTAAGTACCATTATGCCGGGTTCTGTGGCTACTCATTTTAACGATCACACTCCAAATGCAGAAGATGCCTGGAAAATTCAACCGGAAGATATTGGTGAATTAGTTGTAGATCTTTTAAAAATGAATAAGCGTACCTTACCAAGTAAGATAGAGGTAAGACCATCGCAACCACCTAAGAAATAATTTTTTAAATAACATAGACTGAGGCTGACTGAAAAGTATAATTTTCGTCAAGCTGAACTTGGTTCAGCTTCTAATTTGTTTTAACTATAAACATTTTATATCCTGAAATAAATTCAGGATGACAATTTTAAGAACTTTCCAGACAGCCTCTTTTTTTATCATTTCTTTTATCGTAATATTGCAATAAACAATTAAAAAATGGGTCTTACAAAATCGGAAATATTTAGCCCCTTGCAAAACGAACTGGCGGGAATCGCTAAAGTTCTGGGACATCCTGCCAGAATTGCCATTCTACAGGAAATTATAAAATCAAAATCCTGCATTTGCGGCGACCTGGTTCAGGAAGTGGGGTTGGCGCAACCTACAATTTCACAACATTTAAAGGAGCTGAAAAACATAGGACTTATAAAAGGAGATATAGAAGGAACCCGGGTTTGTTACTGTATAAACCCCGAAAAATGGAACCATGTCAAAGAACTTTTTGCCACTTTTCTTGATTCTAATATTTCTCCTAACGATGAGTGTTGCTAAAGCAATAACTGGGTATCCAAAATTTCAACTCAAATCTTACTTATAGAATAAAAAATTCTTTTTGTTATGGCTCGAAAAAAGATGAATTTCCTCGATAAATATCTTACAGTATGGATTTTCCTGTCAATGTTTATAGGGGTAGCCATTGGCTATTATATGCCACAAAGTGCCGGGATTATAGATTCCTATAGCGTTGGATCAACAAATATCCCTATTGCCATAGGTTTAATTTTAATGATGTATCCGCCTTTAGCCAAGGTGAATTATAAATATTTACCTAAGATTTTTAAAAATGTAAAAATTCTTAGTGTCTCCTTATTACTAAACTGGATTATAGGCCCCATTTTAATGTTCTTTCTCGCCATAATTTTTCTCCAGGATCATCCCGAATATATGGTTGGACTTATTCTAATTGGCCTTGCCCGTTGTATCGCTATGGTTTTAGTATGGAACGATCTCGCGGAAGGAAGCAGCGAATATGGTGCTGGTTTGGTTGCTTTAAACAGCATTTTTCAGGTGTTTTTCTATAGTTTTTATGCCTGGATTTTTATCACCGTTTTACCGCCATATTTTGGGTTTGAAGGCGCTATTGTAGACATTTCTATTGGTACAATTGCTAAAAGCGTTGCTATTTATCTCGGTATTCCATTCCTGGCGGGCTATTTAAGTCGGGTTATTTTAGTTAGAGCCAAAAGCGAAGCCTGGTATAAAGAAAAATTTCTTCCGGCAATCTCACCGCTAACGCTTATTGCGCTTTTGTTCACAATTTTAGTGATGTTTAGCCTAAAAGGTGAAACCATCGTGGAGATCCCGGTAGATATTGTTTTAATTGCTATTCCGCTGGTAGTTTATTTTATTCTGATGTTTTTTATAAGCTTTTTTGTCTCTAAATATTTCGGTGCAGGTTATAAGCAGAATGCCTCTATTTCATTTACCGCAACCGGGAATAATTTTGAACTTGCCATAGCCGTAGCAATTGCTGTCTTCGGAATTGATAGCGGCCAGGCTTTTGCAGGAGTCATTGGGCCTTTGGTTGAAGTTCCGGTTTTAATTGGTTTAGTAAGTGTAGCGTTTTGGTTGAAACAGAAATATTATCCTAAAGAAAAATTAGCATAATGGCTGAAGTTTACGACGTTATAATAATTGGAGGCGGCCAAAGCGGACTCGCCTGTGCTTATTATTTAAGACGAACAAAACTGAATTATTTAATACTTGATGAGCAGGAAAACTGTGGTGGTGCCTGGCAAAAAACCTGGGATTCTTTGCGGCTTTTTTCTCCGGCAGATCAGTCTTCGCTTCCCGGTTGGCTAATGCCTAAGAACGAGGATGGATTTCCGCCCAAGGATCACGTAATTAATTATTTGTGCAAGTACGAAGAACGTTATGATTTTCCGGTGAAGCGTCCGGTAAAAGTTGAAAATGTAGAAAAAGAATCAGGTGTTTTTAAGCTTAAAACTTCAGCAGGAGATTTTTCAGCAAAATCAGTAATTTCAGCAACCGGAACCTGGAAGGCGCCATTTATTCCGAAGATAAAAGGAATAGATATTTTCCGCGGGAAACAAATTCATTCAGCTCAATATAAAAACACAGATGATCTTGAGAATAAGAAGGTGCTTATTGTTGGGGAAGGAAATTCCGGTGCACAAATTTTGGCCGAAGTTTCTAAAGTAACGAATACCAGTTGGGCAACTTTAAAAGATCCCGAATATTTGCCAGACGATGTAGATGGCAGAGTACTTTTTAATGTAGCTACCGCAAAATATAAGGCCGAAAAGCAAGGAAAGAAATTTGATCCTGCAGCCTATAACCTTGGAAATATAGTTATGGTGCCAACAGTTAAGGAAGCCCGGGAAAGGGGCGTGCTTAAAACCAAAGGGAGTTTCACCGAGTTTACCGAGAATGGCGTGATTTGGAAAGATGGAACTAAGGAAGATTTTGACCTTATAATTTGGTGTACCGGCTTTCATTATGCTACAGATCATTTAAACAATATAGTGGAGCCAGATGCTAAGGGTAAAATAAAAACCGAAGGAACCAGAGCAAAAAACCCTAACGGACTTTGGTTAGTTGGTTATGGTGGCTGGACAGGCTATGCTTCTGCTACTTTAATTGGTGTTGGCCGAAGCGCACGCGCTACCATAAAAGAAATTACCGAATATCTAAAAGACTAAGTTTCCCAATTTTTTAAGAGCTTTTCTCTTCTAATATTGATGCATGTTAGGCTATGCCGTTAAACCCATACTAAAAATCTAAAATTGCTGGTTAGACACTATACTCTGCGCTAATTTTGAGTAAAACCAAAAAAAAAATTAGATATGAGTATTAAAGGAAAAACTATAATTATAACTGGAGCTTCTAGTGGAATTGGAGAAGCTACCGCTAAAAAATTATCTAAAGAAGGCGCTAATGTAGTATTAAGTGCACGCCGTGAAGATAGATTGAATTCTTTAAAAGATGAGATCGTAAAAAATGGCGGAATGGTTTTAGTAGTTCCTGCTGATGTTACTAAAAAAGAAGATTTTAAAAAAGTTGTTTCCTCAACTTTAGAAGAATTTGGAAGCATTGACGGAATTATAAATAATGCCGGTTTAATGCCACTTTCTTACGTTAAGAATCTACATACCGATGAGTGGGATAAAATGATAGATGTAAATATAAAGGGAGTAACAAATGGTGTTTCTGCAGTGCTACCAACCATGATGGAGCAGAAAAGTGGAAATATTATTAATATTTCTTCTAGTGCAGCACACAAATATTATCCTGGTGGGGCTGTTTATTGCGCTACCAAAGCAGCAGTAAAAATGTTTACTGAAGGACTTAGAGCAGAATTAGCTCCTCATTACGGAATCAACGTAACTTCTATAGATCCAG
>Ga0207891_1000384_pt1 | contig 31858 bp, 32 predicted proteins | sample LinPmetageLP50_FD_184061 | JGI IMG/M metagenome (GOLD analysis project Ga0207891, IMG submission 184061) | Marine viral communities from the Pacific Ocean - LP-50 (SPAdes) | ecosystem: Environmental > Aquatic > Marine > Oceanic | place: Pacific Ocean | collected 2011-08-27 | reverse complement strand
TCTTGCTGGAATTAGCGAAGGAAACATGCACCAGCAGTAGGTGAAGCATCAACCAGATAATCCGATGAGATGCCGGTCTGTCTCACTCTCATGCAAAGGTAAGATCAACCATTTAATCCGCTTACCCAATAAAATAAAGTCCTCCACCCATCGTAGAAAAGAACTTTCTAAATCTTTAAATAGAATTACAGGTATGAGGGTGAATTTAGGTTTTCAGTAAATGATCTACCATTTCACAAAATTTTTTAACAAATCAAAACACTCAGGCGCAGCAAAGCTGCGCCCAGAGCTTGAGACGTTAATATTTAGACTCACCAGTAGCGATCTCGCAACCCCTTCTTATAAAGCTTACCGTTATCCATACGCGGCAGCGCCGGATCAAAATCAACACTACGTGGGCATTTTATGGCGGAGAGTTCGGCGCGGCAGTAGCTCATTAATTCTGCAGCCAAGTCATCGCCAGCGTCGTTCCAATCCACGGGCTGTATGACGGCTTTTACTTCTTCTCCAAACTCGGCATTGGGCACACCGAACACCGCAACATCCATGACCTTTGGGTGCACCGCTAAAATGTTTTCAATTTCTTGAGGATAGATATTCACGCCCCCAGAGATGATCATAAAGCTCTTGCGATCAGTTAAGAATAAATAACCGTCTTCATCAACGTAGCCAATGTCGCCCAGCGTCGACCAGCTAGGGTGCTTTGGATTGCGGGCATCTTTGGTTTTGGCCTCGTCGTTTTTATATTTAAAATCAAAGCCTCCCTCAAAATATACGGTGCCCTGTTCGCCTGCGGACAGCTCCTCGCCGTCTTCATCGCAGATATGCAAAATACCCCACTGAGCACGGCCCACCGAACCCCGTTTTTTCTGCCATTCTTCGGAAGTTATATACGTGGCGCCATTACCTTCAGAACCGCCGTAATATTCATAAAGAATCGGTCCCCACCAATCAATCATCTGTTGTTTAATTGGCACGGGGCAAGGCGCGGCGGCGTGAATAACGCACTCTAAGCTTGAACAATCGATACTATTGCGCTGGGACTCAGGTAATTTAAGCAAGCGCACAAACATGGTCGGTACCATTTGCATATGCGTCACTTTAAAACGCTCAATGGCACTGAGTAGCGCAACTGGCTCAAATTTTTCGCAAATAACAACGCAGCCACCAATGCTCTGCACCGTCATGCTGAATACTAGCGGTGCGGCGTGATATAGCGGTGCTGGGGACAAATACACACTGCGCTCAGACACGCCGTATTGCTCACGCTGCATGGCAACAAAGGGCAGCGGCTGGTCTGCTGGTGCGCCGCTCAGCGGCAGTTGCACACCCTTCGGCTTACCGGTAGTACCCGATGAGTACACCATATACTGACCGGCGGTTTCATCGCTAATGCGCTGGGCTGGCTGCTCGGCAATCGCTTGCGGCCAACTCGGCAAGCTTGCAGATTCGCAGTCGACAAAAAAATTAAATTGCTCGCCAAATTCAGCCGCAGCGCCTTTGGCAATCAGCTCCTTAACGCCCGCTAAATCGGGGGATGCCACCAGCAAAGACGCGCCGCAGTCTTTAATAATATACGCTGCTTCGGCCAAGGTCAGATGGCTAGAGATCGGCGTGAAATACAGCCCCGAGCGCTGAGCAGCCCAGCTAATTTCAAGAAAACTGGATGAGTTGTGCATCCAAATGGCAATACCATCACCAGGCTTTAAACCCAAGGCGCGAAATTGCTGGGCGCCTTGATTGGAGCGGCTCTCAAGATCTGCATAAGTCGTGATTTCACCACTGCCCGCCATAATGATTGCCGGGGTATTGGGTCGTTCCTTGGCGTGAATACTCGGGTGCATACATAGCTCCAAAAAAAAGCGAACAATAATTTTAAAAAGAATGGTGTTAAGCGTTTTAACGCTTCAATAATGCATTAATTGCCGAATCTGTATTTATCCAATCAAGCTTAATTTCGCGATAATCAAATAGCCAATTACCGGCATCATCCGACGACATGTGATCGATATAGTAACCGCTATGATCGAGGCCAATATTGGAGTACACCGAGAAGCGCGTTTCAATGCGCGCAGAGCTGGCTTTAAGCTCCTGAATATCTGGCATTGCAAGATGATGTTTTAAACGCGGCGGTTTGGGACCGCCCGCATTCAACAAGGCGATAAACTCGCCCTGTAAATCCACAAAAAATTGCCGTACCCCCACTGGGCCACGATAGGTATCGCGACCCGCCATGGGCAGGTATTGTGCATCGGCATGAAAGAGCGCCGATAAGTTTTGACGGTCACCTACATCAACATAGCGGCAATAGCGCGACAGGGTCGCGCGAATCGCCTCGGCAGCGACACATTGCGCTAGCGATGCAGTGTCAGGCATTGGCTTATTCGCCAGACTTTTTGCCTTCAGAAACCATTTTCGCCACGCCCTGATTCACGATATCCCAAAATTCTTTGGTAGAAGAGCTTACCGTATGGGTGTCGAAGTGAGCGTTAAGGGAATTGCGGTAGCCCTGAATATCGGCGGTGCGATTCAGCGAGCGCTTGAGCATGGCGGTAGCGTGTGGCGGCGCCTTGGCAATCTGCTGAGCCATTTTCATGGTGAAATCTTCCAGCTCGGCGCGGGGTACAACGTGGTTGACCATGCCCCACTCTTTGCCGTCTTGGGCGCTGATTTTACCGCCAGTGAACAGCAATTCTTTGGCTTTACGGGTGTTCAATACCCAAGGGTGGAGCAGCGCTTCTACCGCAGCAGCGCCCATGGAATGCAACACGGGATCAGAGAAGTAAGCGTCGTCGCTGGCAATCACCAAATCGCAGGAGTTCGCCACCATAAAACCACCGGCAATACAGGCACCGCTGACTTCAGCAATCGTGGGTTTGGGCAGATCCCAAATACGCATGGCATTGCCAAGGAAGTGTTCCTGCTCCCAATGCCAGTGCTGCTCTACAGTGTAATCACCGCGCAGTTTCATGCCGTCGGCCAGATCGTGACCGGCAGAAAAGTGCTTACCTTGACCACCAATAATAACCACGTGAACTTCGCTGTCGGCTTTGGCGCGGGCCAGGGCGTCGTCTAACTCGGCGAGCAAGCGCGTTGACTGGGCGTTGCCCTTGTCTGGACGGTTGTGGCAAACCCGCAGTACTGCACCGGTTTTTTCATAAGTAATATCGTTATATTCCATGCTCATCTCCGTTATTGCTGGACGGGTGTTCAAGGTGGCCCGAGTCCAATCAGTGCAGCTGTTGAATTCAGCACTTCTTGGCCGCCTCAACAACTAACTATGTGTTAGCTTTTAAATTAGCACATGCGCGCCGCGCTGGCAATTCGCAGTGCTACGCTCTTTTATCTATACAGCGCAAATACCCTTATGCCGTCAGTGACGACCACAGCTGCGCTGAGCCAGCGGCCAAGACTTTACTGCCCAGCTGCTCTGACCAGTAGCGCTCATTGCCCGCCTCTGCCCGCCATTGCCACAGACGGCGCGTGTAATAATGCAGCTCGTGCTCGTCGGTAATACCGATGGCGCCAAATACTTGGTGGCCAATTCGGCTCACGTCTTTGGCGGCGACGCTGGCGGTGTATTTCGCCACGGCGGCGCCCGCCAAAAACTGATCCTTATCCAGCTCGCGACAGGCGTATTTGCCAGCCATTTCGGCTGCGGCGGCGCGGCAACTGGCCTCAGCCAATTGGTGTTGCAGGGCCTGAAACTTGCCAATTGGCTTGCCAAACTGCTTGCGGGTATTGGCGTAGTCCACGGCCAGCTCCACTACCTTGTCGCAGGCGCCACTGATCATGAGGGCGCGCATCACCGCCAAGCCACTGCGAATTTGGCTGGCATCGCTAATTGCCACCACCGCCAGCGGCGTGATGCCGCTGAAATCGACGGCGGATGTGGGCGCGCGCTCTAAGCTATCGCATTGTTCTAGGCGCGCCGCGACATCGCTGGCGGCAACACTAAACAAGAAAGTCTCATCACCGCGACGAGCAAGACCCAGCAATTGCGTAGCCCAGCTCGCCCAGCTCACCATTGCGGCTTCACCTTGCAAACAACCAGTAACATCAAGCTGAATATCGGCATTGGCGCTGGGATCGATGACCGCCAGTGGCCCTTCGGGTATGTCCAAGTTGGCTTGACTCAATAAACGACGAGCAAACAAAGTTTCTGCCAAAGGCAGCGGCGCAGCATGGCGACCCAGCACGCGAAACAACTCGGCGCAGTCCTGCCAGCCTAGACCGGCGTCGTCGGCGCCAGTGCGCATCACGTCGGCCACACCCATTTCTTCAATTTCTTGCCACAAAGACAAATCAGCGCCACCCGCTTCCAAGCTGGCGAGACTCTCGGCATTCACCCGCGCCGACAGCAGTTTTTCGAGCTGGTCGGCCAATAATTCGGCAATATTCATTTCGTTCATAACAGCACTTTTTCCGTTCTTTAAATAAGCGAATTAAAGGCCCATGCCCCGCGCAATAATCATTTTCATGATCTCGTTGGTGCCGCCACGCAGAGAAAAACTCGGTTCAACTTGAATAAGATAGGCCAACGCCTCCGACAGAGTGTCGCCAGCGCGGCGCAGTGGTTGCGCCTCAACAATATCGGCGATCAAACCTGGCATACGCTGCTCTAAACCCGTGCCCAATAATTTGGTGATCGCCGCTTCTTGCAAGGGGGTTTCGCCATTTTCCAGCTGATTTTGAATCGACAGCGACATTTGCCGCAGCACCGTAAGCTCGGCCACCATGGCGCCAATATCTCGGGCGATGGACGGATCGTCGACGGACTCACCAAGCTTGGCCAGGGCCAAGGGCAGTAAGGGAAAAGAACTTAAGTAGCGGTCTGGGCCGCTGCGCTCAAAGGCCAGCTCGGCATTGGCTTGCGCCCAGCCACCGTTTTCTACGCCCATCAAAGCGTCTTCGGCGAGCATGACATTATCGAAAACAATCTCATTAAAATGGGACTCACCGGTTAAATCCTTGATCGGATTGATTTCAATGCCCGGTGTTTTTAAATCGATAAGAAATTGCGACAAGCCTTTGTGCTTGCCGTGCTCCTCAGAAAAACCAGTGCGGAATAAACCGATCATCACGTCGCAGTCTTGGGCGTAGGTCGTCCAAACTTTGCGACCATTCAGCAGCCAACCGCCGTCTACCCGCTCGGCTTTTGAGCGCAAGGAGGCCAGATCAGAACCGGCATCTGGCTCAGACAAGCCAATACAAAACGCCGCTTCGCCGCGACAAATCGCTGGCAGGTATTTGGCTTTTTGTGCCTCAGTACCCAAGCGCATAATCAGCGGCCCGCTCTGGCGGTCGGCCACCCAGTGGGCGCCCACTGGCGCGCCCGCTGCGAGCAGCTCTTCCAACACCACATAGCGCTCCATGGCGCTGCGCTCGTGGCCGCCGTATTGCTTGGGCCAAGTCATACCAATCCAGCCGCGCTCGCCCAGCTTGCGGCTCAACTCACGATCAAAGCCCGTCCAGGAATGGCCTATTTGCCAGCCATTCCACTGTTTGGCTTCCTCTTGCACAAAGGCTCTTACCTCGGCGCGCAGGGCCACGGTTTCTGGCGGTAATTCAAAAGGGGTAAAACGATACGCTGCGCTCATATCGCCCCCTGCGCTTGCAGGGCTTTGATTTGCGCTTCGTCAAAGCCCAACCACGAGGACAGGATCTGTTCGTTGTGCTCGCCCAATAGTGGCGGCGCCTGACGATAGGTCACCGGCGACGCCGAAAAGCGCATGGGGCTAGCGGCGCTGCGAATGGTGCCATTGGTGGGGTGCTCTTGACTGACGATCAACTCCCGAGCCAGCACTTGGGGGTCTTTTTCAAGATCGGCCATTTCATTAATGCCGCCACAGGACACAGTCCCAGCATTGAGAATTTCTACCCATTCGGCCTTGGTTTTGCCTTTTAACGCCTCGGTGACGAGGGCTTTCAGTTCTTCGCGGTTGGCAACCCGCGCACCCATGCTACAGAAGCGGGGGTCGGTGACCCAGTCGGCATGACCAAGTACCGCCGACAAACGCACAAATTCGCGGTCGTTGAAGGTGGCAATCAAAATAAAGCCATCGTCTACCGGAAATACGCCATAGGGCGCGGCGCTGGGGTGATCGTTGCCGGTGCGGCCCAATGCCGTGCCGCCGTTAAACCAGCCAGAAAAGGTATTGAGCATGGCTGATAATTGCGAATCGAATAGTGACACATCAATGTATTGGCCCTCGCCACTCACATTGCGGTAATTGAGCGCCGCCAATACCGAGATCGCCGCGTACAAGCCCGCGCAAATATCCGCAATGGGTACGCCAACCCGCATCGGCCCGTCGCCCGGCTCGCCGTCGTGATGACCAGTTACCGACATCAGCCCCGCCATGGCCTGAACCAAGTAGTCATAGCCCGAGCGGCCCGCATAGGGGCCGGTTTGGCCAAAGCCGGTCACCGAGCAGTAAATCAATTTGGGGTTAATGGCTTTAAGTTTTTCATAACCCAAGCCGTAGCGCGCCAAAGTGCCGCTGCGGTAGTTTTCCACCAGCACATCAGCATTAGCCACCAATTGGCGAATTAAATCGGCACCGGCTTCGGTGGCAAAATCCACCGAGATTGAGCTTTTATTGCGATTCACCGATTGGTAATAGGTAGAGTCTTGGCCTTGGCGGCCAAGCTCATTGTCCATCCACGGCGGGCCAACGCGGCGGCAATCGTCGCCTTCGCCCTTGCGTTCAATCTTAACGACTTCGGCGCCAAGATCACCCAAAATTTGGCCTGCGTAAGGACCGGCAACAACCCGAGTCATATCAAGTACGCGGATACCACTAAGTGCGCCCTTATTTAACATTTTTATACTCCTTTGCTGCCGATCACAGGGTCGGCATCCAGATCAGGCCTGCAGGCCGAGAACAGTTTTTGCGAGAATATCTCGCTGTATTTCATTGGCACCGGCAAATATGGTCACTGGACGCGCCATCATTAGTTGCCAATATAAATCTGCCTGCATATCCGCCGTTGAAGCGCCGCCAATCGCGACATCGCCAACGACTGCGCCATACTCAGCACCAACCTCAACATTGAATTCCGTCAGGCGATGCAACAACTCCGATGCGTAAACCTTGAGCATCGACACCTCTGGCCCAGGCGCTTTGCCACTGTCGGCAATGGCGTCGCAGGTGCGGGAATAAAGCAGACGATAATCGTGGAGATCCGCTTGCAACTGCGCCAACTCATCCATTACCCCGCGGTCGTCTTCCAGCCCCAATTGCTGCACCAAATGCTCACCAAGGGCGAGAGCTTTGCCAGCCAGCGCCGGGCTGCCAATCCACACCCGCTCGTAACCAAGCAGTGCTTTGGCAACCGTCCAGCCCTGATGCAATTCACCCACCAAATTTGCTTTAGGGACGCGAACATTTTCAAAGAAGACTTCGCAGAATTCGTCTTCGCCCGCCAAATTAATAATTGGCCGAATTGAGATGCCTGGGGTATCGAGATCAATCAGCAAAAAGCTAATGCCCTGTTGTTTCTTTTCAAACTTACCAGTGCGCACCAAGGTAAAAATATGGGTGGAGTCATTGGCATGGGTAGTCCAAATTTTTTGGCCATTCACCACAAACTCGTCGCCATCTAATTCGGCGCTGGTGCGCAGACTCGCCAGATCGGATCCGGCATTAGGTTCGGAATAGCCCTGACACCACACATGCTCGCAGTTAAGTATGCGCGGCAGGTAATACGCGCTCTGCTCAGGGCTGCCCATTTTAATAATGGTGGGGCCGAGTTGGGTTTCGCCCAGATCGATAATGCGCGCCACCCCCGCGTGCTCCAGCTCTTCGTGGTAGATCAGCTGCTTGCGAAAAGACAATCCCATACCGCCACTTTCTCGTGGCCATGCCGGTGCGCGCCAGCCGTGTGCCTGCAAGGTGCGCTGCCAGTCATTGGCGGGTTCGCCGCGCAGACGCCGAAACGGCCGATGAAAATCTTGCTTCAGCTCTGCGGGATAGTGCTCGGCCAAAAAGACGCGAAATTCAGCGCGAAAATCGGCATCATCCATTTCATCGCGATTTACATTTACGCTATTCATGCTAATGCCTCCGCTTTGCGTGTGGCTTGAAAAGCGCGACGCATGCTTTTAGCGCTGCCCAGCCAGTTACCGTATTGCAAGGCCAAGCGCAGGTATTCACCCACCGAACACTCCTCGGTAAAGCCCATGGCGCCGTGCAACTGCACAGCCTGCCGGCACACATCTTGGGCAACATCGCTGGCCCGGGCCTTGGCGGCACTCAGTGTTGTCACGTCGCCAGACTCGGCGGCGACCCGCCACACCGATTCAGCCAGTTCAATATGTATATGCATATCCACGCAGCGGTGGGACACGCTCTGAAAGCTCGATAATTTGCGACCAAACTGCTGGCGCTGATTAAGGTAATCCACCGTGTCGCGCAAACAGGCGCGGGACAAACCGCTAAGAAAGGCGCTGGCCAATAAGCGCCCCGCCGCCAAAGCCGAGGCCAAAGCCTGCTCGGCAGCTGCGCCGACTAACATTTGGGTGCAGGCGACCTGATCAAAATTTAACTGACAAAAACTGCCCGAGGCCGTCGCGCTGCGCTGGGCGGTGATGCCGTCGGCGTCACTATTTACCAGCACAATGGCAGGGCCATTAACGCTGCTGACACACACCAGCAATTGGCTGCCTGGCTCCACCGCCGCAACAAAACTTTTTTGGCCAGAGATTTGTCCATCGCTATAAATACACGCCGCAAAGGCGTCATCGCTGCCAGCGCGATCTTGCCACGCTAGGCTGAACAAAGTTTCACCGCTGATAAGTTCTGCGACCAAGGCCTCGTTATCTGCCGCCGCCAATATCTGCGCAGGCATAATCGCCGCCTCGATATACGGCACCGGAAAACGATAGCGGCCCATGACTTCGGCCAGCTCAGCCGCCGCCGCTACCGGCAAAGCTAAGCCGCCCTGTGACTCAGGCAATAACAGCCCCAACCAGCCCAATTCGGCCATGGCAGTCCACAGTTCGCGATTGAGCGGGCGCGGCACAGCAATTTCGGTTTTAGCGCCAGGCGAGACCTGAAAATCAGCCAAAAAGCCCTCGGCGCTATCGCGCAACATCGCGATAAATTCGTCCATTTCCTGCATTTCAAACACCTTACATTGCGATGGTGAAGCCACCGTTCACAGACAAAATCTGACCGGTGATGTAAGACGCCGCATCCGACAATAAGAAACACACCGGCTTGGCCACTTCTTCTGGTGAAGACCAGCGACCTAGGGGAATCTGAGCGAGATAGTTATCGGCAAAGCGTTCGTCATTGCGCACGGTTTCAGTCATAGCCGTGGCAACCACGCCGAAGCACACCGCATTGCAGCGAATATTGAATTTGGCCCATTCCCGCGCGGCGGTCATGGTGGCACCAAAAATACCGGCCTTGGCGGAGGCGTAGTTGATTTGCCCCAAGCTGCCGCGACGACCGGCGTCAGAGGCGATATTCACAATGGCGCCAGGCTCTTTATTACCCGCTTTGGCCTCAGCCAACATATGCCGACCAACCGCCTGCATGAAGTACACTGAACCGCTTAAATTTACGTCAATCACCGACTGCCAGGCTTCAATCGACATTTTGTCGATCATCGCTGGGCGGGTAATACCGGCGTTATTGATCAGGCCATTTAAGGAACCGAAATGCTCAACCGTGCGGGTCACCGCCTCTGCCGCAAAGTTCACGTCGGTCACGCTGCCAGGCAGGGCCAAAAAGCCCTCGCCCAATTCGCTGGCCACACCGTTTAAGGTCTCGGCATTCATATCGACACCGGCCACTTTGGCGCCCAAATCCAGTAATTGGCGACTCAAGGCCAGACCTATTCCCTGACCCGCGCCCGTTACCATAATGACACGTCCTGCCATCGACATTGGGTTGTTCATACTCTTCTCCATTGCTATTAAGTGTGTATGACTGCATCAAACAGCCACCAAAAATGGGTGAAACGGCTTAGGCCGGATCAAATACGATATAGGGCGGCTCGTCGCCCTCGGTCAAAATTCGCGCTTTAACAGGCATGCCAATGCATACCGCCTCCGGCGCGACGCCCTCAACACGGCTCATCATGCGCGGGCCTTCCTGTAGCTGAATCAAGGACACGTTATAGTCGCTTTTCGGTGGACGAGCGCGAACCGTCGTTGTTGAATAGACCGTGCCTCGGCCATCTGCCTCGACCCACTCCAGATCATCGAGGCCGCTACCTGGCGCAATGGTGCGCGGATAAAACACATATTTGCCGCTGCCGCCGCTGCGCTGAATACAAAACTTACCCTCATTCAGAAAACTAAGGTATTCGAGATCGGGACGAATTTCAGGCATGGGACGTTCTCCACTCAAGGCAAGACCGCTCTTGAGCGCCTTGCTGTTTTAACTCGAATTAACGGCACTTGCCCGCTAAAACCACGAAAAATACTTTATATATCTCAGCAACAGGCTATATTTTTTGTAGCTAGTGCGCCGCTGCACACTCGGCGGGTGTCGCGCCGAGCTGCTGTTGAGTCTAAACAAGTGCAAGGATATTTGCACCAATAAATGACTATGTGTTAGTTTATGGGTGTTCGATAACAACGTCAACTGCGGGAAGCCAGACAATGAGTAATGATAAGTCGCCCACACCATGGGGAAGTGAGCAGCAGGATACGATTAACGCCGTGCTTCGGCGGGCGCTTGAAGCCAATCCTGATAGAGAGTTTCTAGATTTTCTCGGTAAAAAATTCAGTGTCGCCGACATCGACAACCAGGCCTGTCGGCTTGCTAATGGCTTGGCAGCACTCGGTATTGAAAAGGGCCAAACCGTCGCCACCCTGCTCGACAATAGTGAAGACGCGGTCTTTATCTGGCTCGCCATCAACAAACTAGGCGCCATCTCTGTACCCATTAACACCGCCTACAAAGGCGAGTTCCTGCGCCACCAACTCGGCGATAGCGACGCCAGCGTGGTGATTGCTGAGAGCGATTACGCCGACCGCGTTATCGCCATTGGCGAGCAGCTACCCAGCGTAAAAACCCTCGTTCACCGCGGCACAGCGCCAAGCGCCAGCTTCAGTGCTCAGGTATTGAGCTGGGAACAACTGATTTCTGATAATAGCAGCGACCCCCAGGTTGAAGTCGGCCCCTCAGATTTGGCGATGCTGATCTACACCGGTGGCACCACCGGCCCGTCTAAAGGTTGCATGGTTAGCCATAACTACGCCTGCAATTTGGCCCGCGTCGTTAGCGTCGGCACTGGCCGCAGCGCCGACACCGTGAGCTGGACTGCCCTGCCCCTATTCCACTTTAATGCGGTGAGCAATGTTATTTGCGAACTGATGCACGGTGGCCGCATTGCAATTTATCCACGCTTCTCGGTGTCTAACTTCTGGCCCGAAATCGAACGCACCGGCGCCAACTACACCACCCTGCTTGGCTCCATGTTCCCAATGCTACTCGGCGCACCAGAGAGCGAAGCGGAGAAACGCTGCTTTGGCCAAATTTCCATTGTTGGCGGCGCCCCCTTCCCCGACAAATTACAGCAGGCCTGGAAGCAACGCTTTGGCGCCAAGCACACCGCCTGCCCAGGCTTTGGCTTGACCGAATGCTCACTAGTGACTTCAGTGCCACTGGGCATTCAAGTACCCGGCGACTGCTCTGGCATGCGCAATGACAGCTTTGATGTGCGCATTGTCGATGACAATGGTATTGAAGTGCCCGAGGGTGAATCTGGCGAAGTTATCGTGCGGCCGCTGCGCCCCAATGTGATGTTCCAAGGCTATTGGAAACGCCCCGAAGACACCTTAAAGGTGGTCAAGGACATGTGGTTTCACACCGGCGACATCGGCAAATTTGATGAAAATGGCTATTTCTATTTTGTCGACCGCAAAAAAGATTATCTACGCCGTCGCGGTGAGAACATCTCCAGCTTTGAAGTGGAATCAGCCTTCCGCCGTCACCCAGCAATCGAAGACGTGGCCGCTCACGCCGTGTTGTCGGAGCTTACCGAAGATGACCTAAAAGTTACCCTCACCGTAAAAGAGGGCAGCAGCCTCAGCGAAGAAGAGTTGTGCGCTTGGTCGGCAGAACAATTACCTTATTTTGCCGTTCCGCGCTACTTTGAGTTCCGCAGCAGTGCCGAAATGCCACGCAGTCCGGTGGGCCGTATTCTCAAATACAAACTCCGCGACGAAGGCGTTACTGCAAAAACTTGGGACCGTGAAAAAGCCGGCTTTGAGCTAAAGAAACGCTAGCATCTTTTAAATTAGAAACATCGCAAAATAAAAAAGCCGAAGGCAACTACACCTTCGGCTTTTTTATTGCGCCTTAAAATCCCAAAAAGCGATCAAATAATACCCGAGAATTCCTGCAAGTACTTCATCATTTAACCTGACCGAAATCCACTGGGCTAGCTGGCGCGCTCAAAGTACGAGCTATAATTCTGGTCATTGCATCCCACATCGCCTCAGCACCAACACCGCGCTCAACAGCCTTAGGGTCAGTTGCCGCCAAGCGTTCCATTGCAGCAACCAGTACCGAGGCATCGGCTTGCGCGGTAATTTTATCGCCGCCACTATTTTTAGGGTATGCGGCAACAATATGCTCCGCGAAACGATTCACAATTCGTACCGATGTGCGCAGGCGAATATTTTCAAATACTGGGTCGCCGCGATCTGCCTCCAAATTCCTGTATCGCAATACCTCTCGGTGCTTATCCCACACTGACACAAAGGCGTTTACCACTCGCCGGGAATGGTCAACATCTAAAATTTTGGGATCCCAAGGTTCATCCAAAATATTGTGAACCGCCTGCATATCTGATTCAGCTTCTTCAGTTAAAGCCAACAAAATTCCGCGCACGTCTGAAAAGTATAAATAGAATGTCGCAGAGGAGGACTTTGCTCGCTTTGCAATCGACACCGCCGTTAACTCGACAGGCGAACCCGATTTTAAAAGTTTTCGCGCCGCATACATTAAGCGCTTGCGCGTTTCTGCCCCTTTACGGCCTAGTGATTGACCGTGATTATTTGTGGTAACAACTGTTCGCATTTTTGAAGCATCCAAAAACATACACTGTGAAACTTAATGTTACATCAAACTGCAATAAAAATCGCCGCTCGATTCAAAACTCAGTATTTGTAACATTGCACCACAATACCAAGCAGCACTGGCACAATAGCCCCCCCACTCCCGCGCTTAAACACCAACTGACACACTCTGGGCCCAAACCAGACCTTGATAGCCAAAATAACTGATGGTATATTAGTTTTATGGGCTATGCGAACGAGTACACTTTTAATCGCAATCTATAGCTACGCGCATATTAACGGGAGTTTGAGTCATGAATTTAAAAGAATTACCCTTCTCAATGAAACCAGTCGGCTGGTTTCAAATAGGTTGGAGTGATGAAATTCCAACAGGTGAAGTCAAAGCACTGCGATACTTCGGAGAAGACCTCGTAGCCTTTCGCGGTGAAGATGGCACCTTACGACTCATGAACGCCCACTGCCATCACATGGGGGCGCACCTCGGCCATGGCGGCAAGGTTAAAGGTAATTGTGTTACCTGTCCGTATCACGGATGGGTATGGAGTGGTGAAGGTAAAAACGTCGAAATCCCCTACCAAGAAAACACAATAAACAAACGAATTAAAACTTGGCATGTAGCAGAACAACACGGCTGCATATTCATGTGGCACGATCCTACAGATTCAGCGCCGCGCTGGGATCTACCCCATATGTTTGACAGCTTTCGTGAATTCTCTGACCGAGACGAGTCTGAGTTTTACCCCATATTCCCACACGGGACTCGGCGCTGGCCCAATGAACCAGTCCATCCTCAAATTACATTCGAGAACAGTGTTGACTCCATGCATTTTCGCTACGTGCACGACTCACCACTAGATCCTATGTTGTTAGAAATGGATATCCGTGACGACGATTCTGTATTTCGCACCTTGTTCGGCTTTAAGTCGGTACGCACTAATAACATTGAAATGACCTTCGACACCCGCACCACCGGCGTAGGTTGTTCCTTCAATGTTTTTAAGGGCGCCTATAACTATCGCGTACTCTTTTCGGCCACCCCGATTGACGACGAAACCTCAGAACTATTCAACACCATATGGTGGGAGCGCAAAGACGGCGACGAAGGCGATATGCCCCTAGCTATTCAAGAGCGAATCAAAAATGAAATACTTACAACGGTTGATGAAGACCTACTTGTTTGGCGTCACCAAAAATATGTCGACCGTCCCATGCTAGCCAAGCAAGACGTTAAAGCCTTTACCATGCTTCGGAAGTGGCAGGCCGGGTTTTACGACCTTCCACCTACGGAGCAGGTAGATTAATTGAAGTATCGGCGCAGCGACACCTGACCTTTTAATGTTTTCTCATTTCAGACTAGCTGCACGCCCCTTCAACTAGGATTTAAATATTAAGTAACGCAGAAATTATTAAATATTATTTCTAACAAGAGAACCCAGCGATGGCACTAATAAAATTTATATCCGTAAACGGCGATGTTCGCGAAGTCAACGCTGACTCTGGCAGTAATCTAATGCAAGTCGCACTAGACAATGGTATCGATGAAATACTTGGAGAATGCGGCGGCTCCTGCAGTTGCGCTACCTGTCACTGCTATATAGCTGAAGACTGGCTAGATAAATCAGGGAAACCGGATGAAATTGAGCAAGAGATGCTGGAGTGCGCCCTAGACCCATCAAAAAATAGTCGCCTAGCCTGCCAAGTCAATATCAGCAATGAACTTGATGGCATGGTTGTACATCTTCCTGAAGCACAATATTAAATGCCATATCTTTCTCTCACCACCACTAGCATGCGTAGTAAAATCTTAATGCCAAGCCACACATCCAATACTTCATTAGATAGGTCGCATTTTTGAAGAACAGCTATACTCTGAGCAAGCTTCCAACTTCAATTTTGGTAGCTTCAGCGGATCACACAATATCGCCTTTATAGTTTGCGACCTCTTCAGCGCCAGAACCCTCGATAATTCAATATTCTCAGTACCACCAACGGCGATACATAAAGGAAATATCCCAACATTACTTACCAAAAATTTTATGTCGAACCTATAAGATAATGCATCCGAATAGTCGTGCGCATCAATATGATTCATCTATTCGCTTGAGCTTTTCCATCAAGCGCTGCGCAAACGAGAGCGTTAGATCACTCGGGAAATAGGTATAAATCTTTCCCTCCGTCGAAATCCAATGTTCTGGTCAGCAATTCGATCAATGGCATTACCATCAACACCCAAGTCCAAATAGATCAACTAATCTAAGTAGGATTTCGTGGCCTCACCTAAAATCAGAAAATAGATTGCGCGCGCAATGCATCTCAGCTCTTGATCGTTTAGTAGTTTTGATTGTACAAATTCCTGTGACGTGGGAATTTCTGATATGGAGCCATCTGTGACTGTAGATTTGCAATTATATTTGAACCAAATATCGTAAAAAAAATGCAGAATGAGATGCACATCTACACTAGATGGTACTTATATCGGGCGCTTCGACTGAATATGAGAACGTTTATTGTCACAGTAACCAAGCAAGTGACTTCATCTATATTTTTACTACTGCGGTAAAACGTCCACAAATGAAACAGGGTTCTATCAAATGAGTTGGAATTATAGGGTGCTGCAACACCTCGATCACGACGGTGATCCTTATTACGAAATTCATGAGGTTTATTACTCGAAGGATGGGGCTATAGAAGGCTGGACGGCCAATAGCGTTGGGCCGGCCGGCAGCGACCCCAGGAGTTAGAAAAGGATATCAAGTTGCTTAAGGTGGCTCTTACCAGACCAATACTTAAAGCTGTCGTCGATGGTGAGCGAGAGGTATTGGTTGAGGTTGGGGGGCGCCTTCTTCTGATAGCCCTAAACCCCGGCGCCCTAGCCGTTTGAAGGGGAAAATTACCGGTGAGTTTCTTGGTGGCAAATGAGAGCTCTAAAAGTCGGCGTGACTCGACCTCCTTCAAAACTACATAGAGACCATCTGAATATGTCGGTCAATAAAGATTTATTTAGATATCTGATATTCGGGGATCAGGGTTTCTGCAGGAATATGCAAAGTTGCAGTTAGTCGCCGAATCATCGGCAGGGTCAGAGGCCGCTTAAAGTTAATCACTTCGCTTACCCTTCCCCGCTGCCCAATAATAGGGATTAGATCGGCATCCACAAGGCCCATTTGCTCCATGCGAAACCGGATGGCTTCAACTGGGTGCGGAGGTTCAATTGCGTGATGCTGCCGCTCGTAGGCGTCCACCAGTGTAGCCAGAATATCCAGCTCGTCACCCTCTGGGGTGTCTGGCTTGGCATCCATCAGAAGTTCAAGGCGAGCAAGCGCCTGCTTGTGATCGGCCTCGGTTTTAATCGGTTTAATGTTCATAACGGTTTCCTCAGATCACAGCCACGTCGATTTTATCATACTCAGCATGGGTGCCGACAAAACGCACATACGCTGCTAAATATTGCTCGGCGGGGCTATTCTCATATACTTCCGTGCTGCGCCGCGTCACCGGTATTAATTCCCGACGAGCAACATCGTAGCTCCGCAATCTGTCTGTCACAATCTTCCTCGCCTCCTTGCCATGACGCTTCAATAATCGGCAATAAAGGAGCTTAGCTGCCGCCCCATCCCTTTTTAACTGGAGATAGACATCGACAACTTCACCGTCTTGATTCACTACTTGCCAAAGGTAGCGCCGCTACCCATTGACCGATTTAAAACTGCGTCAATGTAAAACGTATCACCATAGCTCCGGTGATTCCGTCGCAATCGGCGCGTGTAAATAGCGCCAATTAAAGCACTAGAGTGTGATATCCTCAGGGCTAACAATGCTCTCACGCTCGGCCAGCAAATCCTCTGTATCCGGGGAAAACCGGTGGCGATTGTATATATTTACCACCCTAAATTAGCAGAAACTTTGAGTTAACTTGGCAATACCATGTAAACGACTCCGCGCTATTCTGGCGGATCAAAATAACTTATCTGTACAATTGAGTTCTTCCATCAAGCGCTGCGCCATCGAGAGTGTTAGTTCGCTCGGAAAATAGGTATAGACCGTTCCCTGCGAGGCAATCCAATCTGCAATTCGATCAATGACATTACCTTCGCCACCTAAAACCAAATTGATCAACGAATCTAAGTAGGATTTTTTAGCCTCCCCTAAAATTAGAAAGTAAATTGCACGCGCAATGCATCGCAGCTCTTGATCGTTTAATAGTTTTGATTTTACAAAATCCTGTGACGAGGGCATTTCTGAAACGGAGCCATCTGTGACTTCAATTCGTAAATCATTGAGATGTCTAATTAATGCCTCAGAAGTATGCTCTATGATCGAGTCCACATGACTAACGTCAATATCGGTAAAACGAGACATCAACCATGACTGAATGGCCTTCTCATTACTGGACTCACGCCCAACACCAAGAATAGCGACCATATCATCGCCATGAATCGTCGATAGTCGACTATCAAGTACTTTTGCCAATGAACCTGCCGTTTCTTTTGTTAATGTTCAACTACTAATCAATATACCGACCGCATCCATTCAAGAACGCACACTAGTCAATTTCTACATGCAGATTAATACTGCCGCCGAAAAATACGGATTAGTGTATTCGTGGGAAATTACTGATGTAGAAATAGTCGGAGACATGTACACATTAGTTTTAAATGCTCATCAAATACCAACGAAAATAGGTAGCTCGGGGAATTTATTCGACATCGAAGCGCAACATAATCTTTTTTGTGAATGCGTACGAGGCGATATAAAAAGAATTGACAAATTAAATAATGAAACTCGCAACAAACTTAGAGCATCAAACAATAATTTAATTAATGCTGGAGCTACTATTTCCGGAAACTCAAAAGAAGCTTTGGCGCCAAAAGAAATTACAAAAAAAATAAACTCTGCTAGATGCGATGTGCGAATTGAAGCAGATGTTAAAGCCAAATGTTTTTTACCAAACGGAAATATTTACACGAGTATTTTATCGATCACAGGTTTTCCCAAAAAAAATAACAACAAGAAAAATCTAACCTTGATCCCTCCACCTGAATTTATAGAAACTCTAGAAGACAAACGAGGAGAAAATAATTTACGCGTACCAGGAACAGTACCAAAAGGGTCAGATCTATCCAAAAATGAAGTTAAAATAGATGGAAGTACAGCAATAAAATTGTGCTTTGAAGAAGCAAATACACTCATACTAGTATTAGAACACTATAGCGACATAATAGAAGAAGGCACTATCAGCCCAAATAGAATTAATTCATTAATAGATATATTAACTAATTTACGATGAATCTACGTCCATATTAGGGCCATCATACTTATTTTAGTATTTTTATAATGACTTCAGCTTTCCAGTAGAGAATTAGCGGGATAGAAATAGTCGACAAGATCAAAGCAACGCCGAACAATATGTTAACCATCATCAACCTCGCAGACTTAACTAGATTACGACTCACTTAGATACTACTCATAATCTAAGTTATTCACAAGCCATCGTATTTAAACTCCATTTTGGAGTGCGGTGTTGATTTGCATTCAAGCTTGAACCACCTAAGAACCAAGTCTAGAGATGCTAGTGCCTGGTAGTCATGTATAATCTCAAAATGAAAGTAGACGCAAAAATATACCCTAACGTGCCTCCAATCCTGGACTTTGAAGCATCCAGCCTCAATGCCTTTTGGAGCTACCCAATTAGTGTTGGCCTGGTACTCGGAGGACGAAGTTACTACTGGGAAATTGCCCCGAAGGCCGAGTGGACAGATTGGTCTGCAGCCTCAGAGAAAATCCATGGTCTTTCTTTGTCTTATTTGCAGCAAAATGGGCAGCCTGCAGACGAAGTTTGTCGGCAAGTGCAGGAGGTGATTGGAAACAGTAAGATCATCTACAGCGACCAACCCGACTGGGAACGCATATGGGCTAAAGTGCTTGGCTTACAAAATATAGAAATTAGAGATGTTCGCTCGCTTGTATGTCTTCATGAAGAATCAATGCTGGCAGATACTGTAGTCCACTTTTTTGAATCCGGTGAACTCCAAGCTCACAATGCCAAAGACGATGCTTTAGCTTTAGCACTGGCTGTAAATCACCTAAGGAATAATCGTCGTTAAAAGATTGCCTTTTATTATGCCACTACAATCGAAATAAATTATAAGGAGTGACCAAGCCGGTTTTAAGTATGCATGTAGGGATTTACGGTTTTCGCAGCGTCAAATTAGCGGATTACCTAATCTTTTCTATTTCAAATGACACAATCTTTTGCCAAGCACTCTCAGGATAATTTAACAGAAGAATTCGTCGGTATCCGACGAGCTATCAATAATACGACTTTTCAACGAATTTATAGTTGATTTGTCGATTACCCATTACCCCACATATGTCATCCTTCAAATATTATGAAACAATAACCTGCCACCCAACATCATTTGTCAATACAGGTAGCGACAGGGAGAAGATATGAAAACGCCAGATGAAGATATTCAACTTGTTGCCTGGGTAAGCAAAGACGTATATCAACTCATCCAGACAGCAGCAGAATCAACAGGCTGTAGTATTTCCCAGTTTACTGCAGACGCTGTTATTTCAAAGGCGCGGGCAGTAACGGAGCAGGCAACACAGATTACACTATCCATGAATGGTGCAGAACAAATGCTCACCGCCTTAGAAAACCCTCCTCTGGTTCCCGATTCGCTGCAAAAAGCAGCTGTTAGACATAAGGAGAAAAATTACTATGAGTCAGATTTTTCAGCCGACAACCACAAAGAGTAGCGGAGACGTCATGACTGAACCAAGCGATAAAAAAACATGCATTAAGATAGATGGTAGTAGCGATCACCCTAATGCAGATCCAACGGTAAAACACGATCACTGGGACGATTTTTTCGACAAGGATAGCCAAAATCAAGTCGAGGAAGACTTTTCAAGAGGTGATCAAGAGCCTGCCCCAGACCGCAATGTGGATTGGGATGCGGTGTTCGGCACACGGGATAACGCGGATCACTCGGGCTCTTAGTAACAACTTCGACCATAAAATGGTGTGATTGCCATCATATAACCCCTCCCTGTAGATTTGCATCTCATATTGACCAGTTGCACGAAAAGATGCCCCACCATCACAACCATAGATCATTGAAAGCACTGCCATTTTGCCCTTGAAATCGGCCACCTCACCCTACAAATTTTTGCGATATTTAGCTCAAACCTCAGTGCAAATCAACAACCAACAGGAAGAATTGCTCAAATTTCAATTTTTAAGTAAAAACTCATTACTATCACTGACAACACCACCACCCCTAAATGGCACAAATAATTGATTACCAAAGAAATCGCTTCTAAACTGAAGCCAAAAATCGCCTTCAATTTTCTCGTCAACATTATCTGGTTGAATGGAAGGCTCAACATCAACCAATGTGGGATAGGCGAACACTTTAAGGTATAAATTCCCACTGGGAGTAAGTTCGAATGTCCGCACATGCCCCTTCCAGCAGGCGGTAAACACTCGGAGTTTTTCTGGATTGGGTTTCGATTTACACAGATAGCTTGTGAGACTACCTACATTGTGAGGGTCACCAGTAAAAATGCCGTACAGGTTCCTATATTCACCAATGTTTAACGACATTCCATCGATAAGTGTGTCGGCCATTTGCATAGTCATCGATAAATTCCTTTTTATGACGGGTTTAATAGCTGTCATACTCTCCTGAGTTCAGCTTCGAGCAAGCAGGCTAAACTCTGATCTTCTTGAAACGGGCATCACCAAATAGTGTCTTTTCTACGACTTCGCCATACTCATATATCAACGATGAAACTCTCTTGAAAATCTGGATTCAATAAATCCGGGCTATACCCGCGCGGGTTGCACACGACACGAGTATTTCCAATTTGATAATCGCAGCTATTGTGAACATGCCCGTGTACCCAGAGATTAATGTCATGAATTTCAATCATTGCGTCCAGATGCGATGCATAGGCCGCACTATTAAGCTCTTCTGAAAGCTCTGGAGTTATCGATCTTAATGACGGCGCGTGGTGGGTTACTACAACGTTTTTCATACCCGCATTATTTGTAAGTTCACTATCAAGCCAACTCAAAGAGCGATTGTGAATACTTGTCATGCTCACTGGGCTAAGCTTGGAGTACCCTGGCTCAACTCGAATTTTTTTGAAATCAGACATTTCCTGCTGACAAAAGTAGCCTGCTAAACGGGCATCACCAAATAACTTTAGATCAGTCCACAGGGTACACCCAAAGAATGAAACGCCATCTATTTCGATACGGTCATTCTCAAGTAGATGAACATGTGTTCCAACGGCCAGCTGCTTTGCCTTCTTCATGAGGCTTGGGTACTTCTCGCCGTAGTATTCGTGATTTCCCAGTACGGCAACCACAGGTTTATTGGGGAACGCTTTAATTGCCCATTCAATACCACGGGTTTTGAGGCTAATATCGCCCGCCAGAATTACTACGTCAGCATCTGTATCAGGGATACAGATTGGCTCAAATTCCAGATGGAGATCGCTTAATACCAGCAGTTTCATTTGCACCCCTTCGCTATAGACATCCCTTTATGCTCCGTCATTCCCATATCCCCAATTGATCCAAATCGAGAGATCGGAAGTTTGGCACCCACTCGCAGAGCGCAATATACAAGTCTTTTGCTTTATGAATAGGAATCGGCTCCATGCACATTGCTCTTTCCACAAGCCATAAGGGAGCGGCTTCAAAATCAAACTCGTCAAAATAGCAGCCAGAATAATAGTACCCAGCTGCCTCACCTTGGTCTAGGAGCATATATCCAGGATCGATCTCAACGAAACCACCACTTACGCCCTGGTTGTATATGTGCCATATATAACTTGTTACTAGCATCGTCATCTCCTTTTATTTGTGACGATACCAACGTAACTCAATAAAAGTATCCGTCAAATCAGGGCGTATTCTGGCGCCACTTCACAGATGCCGGGGGTTTCGGGTAGCAATGCATTCAACAGTATCTATCAAGCCGCACTTAACCAAACCTGTTACACCGTAATAGCAATCCATTCTCGCCCTAAAACCCCGATTTCTTGCGGTTCTGAAAATCCCTGCTCGCAAATTTGCGCTACAAAATTTCTCAGGTACGTTGGAATTTTTAGGAGATAGCCATGATTCTGAATTACATTTCTGATTATGAAGTAAACAATACCATGGAGGCGCTGCGCCAAGCTGCAGAAGCAGCATGGTGGATCTTAGGGGAGTGGGGATTTGAGGAGGACGAAAAGACTGCTGCACTCGGCTTTCCACTACATGAAAACTTTCCAGATGGCTCTATTAAAGAAGCGCACACGCAGCATATTTCATTAGTATTGGAGATCAACAATATACTGTGGACCCATCAAATTGATTGTTCAATAATCACTCAACCTCTGGGGATTGGGCCATTTTTTGGAAAAAATCTCAAAAGCGAAATATTTGCTTGGGATTTTGAAACCTTAGGATTTCACGTGGTTCTAGAATTTATTCAATGGTTGTATGAGGATGGTCCATGGCCAGCATGGCTATGCGATGATGAACCTTTCTAGAGCATTGGCATCCGTAGGCAACTCGAGTTTTAAGCGAGATGGTACTTATATCGGGCGCTTCGACTGAATATGAGAACGTTTATTGTCACAGTCGGCCTTAGATTCACAGAACACGGCCACGCGATCAGCCTCTGCGGTAACATGATGCAGTGTGAACTCGGGCGGTGCAACGAATTTGGCAAACAGACCTTTCATCGCAACGAGTAAATCCTGTACGGGATAAGTACCGGCCAAAGCGCAACCTTCAGGCACCCACCAGGTTGCACCCAGAATGAACAGAGGCAATATGTCCTGACCAGCTGAAATACGGGTCAACAGTTCTTTCACCAGCACAATATTCTCAGCGTTATCACTTTTCATCATCGTCATTTCCTCATACCGCTATTCACCCAGTAAGCTGGGTTGGAACGCTTCATCGTCATAACTAAGTAGATCCTTGCTTTCCAAATTACTTGCATTACCACCCTAAACACGGCAAATGGATTCATCGAGCTAAAGAACCTCTGCACAAGCTGACGAAGGTTCAGGCGTCCCGCCCCTGCATTGAACCATAGCCAAGAACAATCTGACTTGCCATTCGCTCGGCTTCGAAATGCCGCACCAATTACAAATATGCCTCACAGGGTCCGCCTCGCTATCACCGGTTTGTACTGAGGCTGCCCAACTGCCAAGATACCACCTAGCCCCGGACAATGGCCGTCCGCAGCCCCCGCATTCGATCTAGGACACCTACTCCGCCCAATCGATATCCAGAAACAAACCAGACAATGCCTTATACCGCTCATTGACCATCTTAATAGGCACAATAATGACACCATTATCAGCTGCATACTGGTGCCAAAGCCGATCAAGCTTATTGACTAATGCCGGGTACTTTCGCGATAAATCAGAAGTTTCGCCTGGATCATCATCAATATTATACAAGGCGTAGTCATTGGTACCTCCCAGAGCGGAAGGCACATAAACCAATTTCCATTGACCAAGACGGTAAGACCGAAATCCCATAAATTCGGATCCGAAACCGCGCTCGTTTCCTTCGGTAAATTTTTCATTACCCTTTAGCAAATCGACAATTGATCTTCCCAGTAATACGCCTTTATTTTTTAATTTGATCTGAGCGAGTTCAGCAAATGTTGGATATAAATCGCTGATATGAACAAAATCCTCAAACACTTTTCTAGAACTCGCAAACGGTGGCTTGATAATAAGCGGGACGCGCGTTCCTCCCTCATGAATATTAGCCTTGAAGGTATAATAAACTCCAGATGCCGCTTGGGCATTTGGAGCGCCGAGCGTAACAAAGGAACCCTGCTTTCCGTAAGCGCTCATATCCGAAAGTGGGTAATTTTTCTTCTGCCAAGCTATACCTTCCTCACCCTCGCCCAGCGTATAAGCTTTCCTCGGCATTGGCGCCGAACCATTATCACTCATGATAACAATCAAAGTATTTTCATACTCACCAATGCTTTTCAAATAGCTAACGATTATCGCCAATTGGTCATCTAGGTAATCGAGCATCGCTGCATAAATCGCATATCGCAATGCAAGATCTTCCCTCTGAGCCTCGGTCAACGCGTTCCAATCTGGCGTTCCCTGCAGCCATTGCGTGGCTGCATTCTTGTTAGAAAGGAGACCGCGACGGGCCATTTCTTTGGTTCTTTTTTCACGAAGTTTTCGATATCCGGCTCGATAATCACCCCGATACTTATCGATGTATTCTTCAGGTGCTTGTAATGGGTCATGCACTGCAGTGTAGGCCAAATAGCCAAAAAATGGCTTTCCGTCACCATGCTCGGAAGCAATCATTTTGATCATTTCTTCCGTGTAATTTTTGGTGGAATAAAAATCTTCTGGCAGCTCAGATATCTGTTCTCCATTGCGATAGTAGGTCGCCTTACCATCGCCATGAACAGACTCCCCCAGAGAGACTGCCATCATATCGCGGTAATGCGAAGCGGCGCCGTCAATGAGAGAAAAGTGCCTACTAAAACCTAGTGCCTCTGGTCGCTGCGATTCATTACTGCCTAGGTGCCATTTTCCAGAATGATAGGTATGGTACCCTGCATCGAGTAATAGCTTGGCGATACTAATAAAATCGCCTACTAGCTCTCCTTCATAACCCTTTGCGCCAGTGGCGACACCTGGCGGACGAAGCCGACCCTGCCCTCCTAAACCAACGCGATGTGGATCCTGCCCTGTCATAAAAGAGGCGCGTGACGGTGCACAAGTAGGATAAGCATGGGCGTTTGAAAAAATAGCGCCTTGCCTAGCCAATTCGTCAATCGTGGATGTTTCAATTTCACCGCCATAGGCGCCAATGTCTGAGTATCCCAAGTCATCGATGAGAAGCATTAGAATATTCGGCTTATGAGCACCTCCTTCAGATGCAGCGCCATGCGCGGTTAGCGAGGCAATAGACCCACCACTCCATATCAATAACACGAAGATAAAGTGACGAAATTTGACGGATTTTAGCCGCATACAACTATTTCTCCTGCATCCAAAGCGCTGAGACATTCTTCGACGATAAGCGCCTCTGGTTTACATTTTCAAAGCGCTATCACGCCAGCTTTCGTCAAGGTGTGCATTGAAAGCCCTATAAAAAAGTCAGAATACACAAATAATACAAACATCCGCCATAATCGGCGTGGTAAACGTTGGTATTGGATCCATCGCCTCCCCTCGATAACAATATCAAGGGGAAGCGAGCCAGTTTCAGAAATTATAAAATACACTTACGCCATAAGTCCGTGGCGGTGCCGGAGAATAGAAATCGCCTAACACGGTACTGGATCCAAAAGCTTGGTAGTCCTTATCAGCCAGATTTTTTATCCAAAAATCAACACCATATTTTTCATTGAGTGCAGTCCACGTTACTTTCGCATTAATCAGAGCATAGGATTTCTGCTCAATGCCAGCCCGATTATCGGACTCCCAGTAAAACCCGCTATTGTAGTAATAGGTTAAGTTGGAATCGATGTGTCCAACACTGGTATCAAAGCGGTAATCCATCACTAAATTGCCAGACCACTCAGGAGTGCGCGGAATCCGGTTACCCGATAAGTCGGCCGAAACGGAACTATTTCCCCCCACGCCTGTAGGTTGTGTTGACGGCCCCATTGGAAACTCTTCATAGGTAGCATCGGTATAGGCAACACCACCACCCACCGAGAAGTTGTAATTCATCAAGTATTGTCCATTAAGCTCAAAGCCTTGAATTTCTGCCGAAGCCGCATTGACCAACGTTGTACCACCAACTACCTGCTGAGAGACTTGAATATCATCAAACTCACTATAGAAAGCTGCTGACGAAAACGCGATTCGCCCATCAAGCAGATCTCCCTTCAGACCAATCTCAAATGAATCTACCTTTTCAGGGTCAACAGGCGGTTTAACGTCCCCGGGCCCTTGAATAAGGGTGTTGTAAGAACCCGATTTATATCCCCTGCTGTAGCTGGCATAGGCAAGTAAATCTTCGGTAAGACTATGGTCTAAAACTAATCTCCACGTAGGTTCCGTCCAAGTTTCGCTCTCATTAAAATCAGCCACAGGAATGTTTGCACCATTGATAGTGGCTATTGTATTACCGGACATACTCTTTTCCTCCCTCGACTCACGAAACCCTGCTGTCAGCTTGGTCGAAGCAGTCATCAGGTAAGAAAAATCCGCATACGCCGCCATCGAGTCGGTTTCCACCGTAGGCCTAATATCAACATAATCCGCTGGCGTTGCCGCTAGGCCTGAAATTCTAAAAGGGTCATAAAAGTGCTTGGCATTCAGGTAATAAATGCCAGCAAACCACGAAAGCTTGCCGTCGCTATTAGAGATAAATTGAATTTCCTGACTGACCTGCTCATTGAAGTAGTTAAGAGAAATCTCCAAAAAAGGATCTGGCCCGGAATCCTGATCAACAGTGTGTAAACCCTTTTGATCCAGATAGCCACTAACGCTCATAACATCAAATAAATCAAAACTGTGATCTATACGCAGAGTCAGCGATTCACTCTCACGAGCCGCATATTCCCCATCGAAATCGCCACCACTATTACGGGCGATCAAATAATCCTCTGTGGTCTCTCTGAAACCACCCGCGGGGACATGTCCGCCAGTTCCAATTGCGCTTGGGTATAGTATTCGAGTGAACCCTGACTCCGCTCCATATTCTTCTTCGTACCCCAGGCTCAAATTAACTGCAGTCAAATCAGTCGGAGTCCACAGCCACTTATTTCGAATCGATAATGCGTCATGCAACCGCAGGTCTTCACCCGTTGTTGCACTAGTGTCATATCCTTCTTCCCGATCAAAGTAACTGACGGCGAGATTGGCTGCCAAATTCTGCGTTAATCCTGTCGTACCGTAAAAATCGAAGGTATAAGTGTCATAATTGGAATATCCGACACTAACACGACCACTTGATTCAGCCTCAGGATTCCTCGTAACCACACTTACCGCTCCGCCGGTTGCATTACGACCGAACAAGGTTCCCTGGGGCCCTTTCAATACTTCAATCCGCTCGATGTTATTAAAGTTGATCGCATTTGCCGCACCAAGTGATTGATATACTCCATCAATATAAAGCGCGACCGACATATCCGTTCCAACGGCACCATTTTGGCTACCTATACCGCGTATAAAGGGTGTAAACGCATTAAGTTGCTTACGAAATTCAACACCGGGAACAACGGCTTGCAGGTCATCGGTGGACTTGATACCCGAGTTCTCCATCTTACTTCCACTTAAAGCCGTAATGGAGATTGGAACATCATTAACACTTTCTGATCGTTTTTGTGCAGTAACCATTACTTCTTCTATAGTATATGGTTGCGCGAGTGCAACACCGTGAACCCCCATCGCGCATACTAAATAAAAAGCTACAACTTCGGACTTTCGATCTTTCAATAAATTACAAAACATTATAATTGTCCCTTTTCAAACTTTGAGATCAATAGCGCATAACATCTGCTGAAGTGATATCACAACAATAGATCGCTGACACCGACTAATAAATTTAATTGTTATTGCATTTTTCTCCAATCTCACCCTGCTGAGAAAGCGCCTCTCCAACGCAGGTTATAGAAGCGACAACCACAAAAATCTTGTTTAAATAATTCGACATACCTGAAACCCTATCCCAGTTATTCTTATTTTTACCCAACGGCAAAATTCTGTGGCCAATCAATAAATCAAGCAACTTGTTGTCATTTCAATTGAAACAAAAATTCGCCACGTATTTGTAACTCTTAATATCAGTTCTATTAGGTTGTGATATCACAGATATCCTAGATCTATACATTCAGAAATCCATGAAGCTATTTCGCGAAACACTTCCTTTTCTAACAGTCTGATTATATCTTACTTAGACAAAGAGGCTATCCATCACACTCAGATCACGCCCAAGTACAAAATCGCCATAGGCCTCATAACTAATGTAAGAATTGAAAATAACATGGCGCGCCCCCACGTTAAAGTCCAACCAATAACGTTGCGCCAGATTGGACTCACTAAAGGCAGATGAACCTGCGAGGTCCATCAGGGTTGAAGACGCCTCGCTCAGTAATTGAATCGCCAACGCCACCTCTGCGCGAATGTGGTGACTCTCTTCCAAAGTAAAGAATCGCGCCTCTAGTGCAGCGTTATCAACAGCATTATTGGTGCTATCCATAATACTCCTGGCGGTGCGTATTTTGGTTGCCGCCGCACCAATGCTAGACCGAAACGCCGCGCTATCCTGACGCTGAGCATATGTGGTATATAGCACAGGCTTTTCTTTGCCCGCGACTACCATATCAAGTAAACCTTCGACTGCGCCCACCAACACCCCAACCGCCTTGGCTCTCAAAAGGGGGAAAGCCACCCAGTAATCACATGACTCCATGGGGAATGAATGGGGCTCACCACTGGTAACCCCCGCCATTCTGGTAGCATGATCGTTGCAAACGAAAACGTTATCGGCAACCAAAGTATCGGAGCCAGAACCACGCATGCCAACCACATCCCATGTATCCAGACGGGTCACTGAGTTGATATCCACCAAACACATAATGGGCTGTTGGTCATTGAGAATACCCTGCAACAACGCGTACTTCGCATGGTGGCAGTTGGAGCCATAGGCCCAACGGCCTGTCAACAAAAATCCGCCGTCCACTTCGACCAGTTTGCCAGCACCATTTTGAGGGCTTGTCATCATGGGGATGCCATTTGCAAACACCGCATTCTGCATACTATCTTTCATCTGGGACGCCATCCATGACACCGAGTTGGTGATGGAAACGCTCCAAGCGGTCGAAGGACATCCCCGCGCCACTTCCGCAGAGACCCTAGCCAGTCCAGCAGAGGACACATTACCACCCCCCCAACGCTTGGGCACAGACAGCTCATGTAATTTGGCGTCAACAATCGCACTAACCACTTCCGGCGTCATTTCACCAATACGGTGGTGCGTTTGCGTGTTATCTCTTAATAGAGTACGCATTGCCTTTGCTGCAGTAATTGCCTCACGCTCCGCACTCTCATCAAAAGTTAACGCATTTACGCAATTGGTTTGTAACGCCGATACTGCCATTGTCTGAAACTCCCAACATTAATTCAGTCACTTACGATGCAGTAAAGTGCCGATTGTGATTACATCATTTTAGGTACACTACGAAATTAAATATTCCACAGAAATACCCTTGAAAATTATCTATTTGGATATTTATTGCCATGAGGAAGCCACTGCAGCCCCATGGTAATAACATCAGTTTATTGTCCTGCGCCTTTAAGCAAGCACGCTGGATCGCAATCACCGTAACCCGTTACCCAAGGCTTTTCACGTTGATCAACATCGTAATCCAGCACCCATGTGCTTGGATCAAGTTGCTTGGGATCGGCGGCAAATGAAAGATGAGTGTGAAGTATTTTCCATTTTCCTTTTATTTTTTCGACAACGTCAGTTTGGCGCATTACCCAAAATATAGATTCGCCATTTGGCCCCGGAATCTTGTAAATTTGATTCATGTAAATAAAACCGGTTGTGCCCTTGGCGTACACCTGCATATTTTTCAACCAAAGATCACCAACAAATTTTGGACCGATAAAGTTAAACCACTTGCGAACGTCATCGCCAAAGTACTCACCTGGCGAAAGAATATCGGTAAAAATGATATCTTCACTGTCGGCATAATATTGTAATGGGTTGTCTGGATCTTTTAAGAATTCTTCGTTGTAATTTTTCTCTACAGCTTTTTCCATCGCGACGATTTCTGCCACAAGCTTTTTGTCACTGCCGAACAAGGCTTTTGGCTCCGCCCACTTCCGCTCTGACATTAAGTCTCCTGCAGAAGCACAAAATGGCAACATAACCAAAGCCGCTACGATTACTTTATTAAATATTTTCATCTAAACCTCTTTATTGTAATAAACTGCAAATTATCAATTTTAATAATACTCATCGTACACTTAGACGTGAGTCCTACCCTTTACCGCATACCTTTAACACAAGTTTCTCGCAGTCATCCGGACATGCATTCCCGCTCCACGCGATATGTTGATCAGGACGTACGAGCACAAGGCTTTTACCAAGCGCCTCTAGATTTCTATCTTTGTCGATACGAACAACCGCCAATGGCACGCCGTATTTTTCAGCTGCAGCTTCAATTTTCGCAGTATCTTCCCCACCCAGTGCGATTAACGTGAAATCACGACCGAGTAAATCGAACAGTGCGCGTCCATCTGACTCTAAATAGAACAGTGGTAGCCGCGAACCAGGCCAAAATGAGGGATTAACGTGCAAACGGTCAAAGGCCGGCTGTTCACTCAAATTGGGAGGATACTCAATAATTTCTGAGTCCGCATACTGATAGCCGTGCTCAATTCCCCAGCTTTCATTTTCTGCGTTGCCGATTTCTTGAATTTTATTACTGATATCTAAACGCTGTGCGCTAGCACTGCTGGAATCGAGATCAGTCGTGGCCCGGACTTCTTGTATATAGGCCTCAATGGTGAATCGCTCCGTCATATTACTCATTGCCGCGACACGGTTCTGCAATGCGATCACATGACGCTCAGCGACACTGTTCAATAGTTTTTCGCCACCCCATTGATTCACAACGGCTGACAATTTCCAGCCCAAGTCAACGGCATCGGCGATACCGGTGTTCATACCGTAACCACCGGTTGGCACGAACTGATGCGCCGCATCGCCGGCTAAAAATACATTGCCATCACGATATTTTTCAGCGACAACCATGTGCGGAGTCCAGTGATTAGCAACTAAAATTTCGAATTCAAAATCGCGACCCGCAAACTGCCGGAGCAAGTCTGCCGGATCAATAGCATCGGTATCAGTCCCCGGCGCAAGCACAACATGAAGCGTCCAGATATTGCGGCCATTTTGTGCTATCAGCGTGCCAAACCCCGTTTGCAAATGGTATGCAGCGCCAAATTTGGCGAGAACCGTGTGGTCAGTTGACTCGAAATGCACCAGATAGACGGGCACAACGCCCCACTCACCCTCGACCTCAATACCTGCCACTTTCCGTACTTTACTGGAGCCGCCATCGCAGCCGGCGAGAAAACGACTACTGACTTGCTGAATTTCTCCAGTGCTTTCACAGCGAATAGTGCTGACAACACCGCTGTCATCTTGGCTATAATCTTCAAATGCCCAGCCAAAGCGGACATCGACGAAAGAACTCTCATCAATCGCCCTTTTTAGCACTGGCTCTAGCATCACTTGTGACACACGCATTGGCGGCTCTAAGGTCATTCGGCCGTCATTACGTCGACGAGCAATTTCTCTCTGTTGTGCTGGGCTACCATAATCAAATGTGTGCAGCCGATACCCGGTAGCGCTAGTAGCGTAGGTAATATCTAATTTTTGGTCTTCAGCCACACCAGCCGCACGTGCTTGCTCGACAATGCCGAGACGTCGAAACAACTCCATGCTGCGGCCATTTGTTAAATCCATTTTAGGGTGCTGCGTTGTACTCGGACGACGCTCCACCAAAATAGACGCCACGCCATGGAAGGCAAGCTCCAACGCGAGCGTCATGCCAACTGGGCCGCCACCGGCAATTAGCACTGGCGTGGTGGATCGCGCTTGATTCATTTTAAACATTCCTTCTTTTTTATTTATTCTGAGCAGCATACTTAGGAACACCGCCCGATGATTGTTCCAAATACCAGCGCCAACAACAATTAAGGACTATCAATGGCAGCTATAGGAAAACTTTAGGTTTTGATTAACAACAAGCCCGGTTGCTCAAGCATTTCTTTCAG
>Ga0207891_1000381_pt1 | contig 31940 bp, 23 predicted proteins | sample LinPmetageLP50_FD_184061 | JGI IMG/M metagenome (GOLD analysis project Ga0207891, IMG submission 184061) | Marine viral communities from the Pacific Ocean - LP-50 (SPAdes) | ecosystem: Environmental > Aquatic > Marine > Oceanic | place: Pacific Ocean | collected 2011-08-27 | reverse complement strand
CTTATTATCGCTGCCCATACGTTCGTAGAGCTCATCACTATACTTATTCCAATCGGTTATATCTTCAGTAGCCACACCACTTTCCATTGCAGCTTTTGCTACGGCTGGTGGAACGGTAGCTATTAACCTAGGATCAAAAGGTTTCGGGATGATATAATCCTTGCCAAAGGTTAATCTTGTTTCACCATACGCAATATTAACCTGCTCTGGTACGGCTTCTTTAGCCAAATCGGCAAGCGCTTTTACTGCGGCCATTTTCATCGCTTCATTTATTTTTGAAGCGCGAACATCTAGAGCACCTCTAAAAATAAAAGGGAAACCAAGCACATTATTTACCTGATTAGGATGATCGCTTCGCCCCGTGGCCATAATAATATCGTCCCGTGTTTTACAAGCCAAATCGTACTCAATTTCAGGATCTGGATTGGCCATGGCAAAAACGATGGGACGTTTTGCCATACTTTTCAGCATTTTTGGTGATACAATGTTTGCAATGGAAAGCCCTACAAAAACATCGGCATTTTTCATGGCTTCATCTAGGGTATCGATTTTTCTTGAGGTTGCGAACTCGGCTTTTTCTTCAGAAAGGCTACCTCTATCTTTTCTAATGACACCCTTACTGTCGAGCATCACAATATTTTCAGCCTTAGCGCCAAATGCCTTATATAGGCGCGTACATGAAACGGCTGCAGCGCCAGCACCACTGATTACGATCTTTACTTTTTTTATATCTTTTTTTGCTATTTCCAGTGCGTTCAATAAGGCTGCAGCAGAGATAATTGCGGTTCCGTGTTGATCATCGTGCATTACAGGAATGTCAAGCTCTGCCTTGAGTCTACGTTCAATCTCAAAAGCTTCAGGTGCCTTTATATCTTCAAGATTAATTCCGCCGAAAGTAGGGGCTATATTTTTAACTGTTTCTATAAATGCATCTACATCTTCGGTCCCTATTTCGATATCAAAAACATCAATATCTGCAAATATTTTGAAGAGGAGAGCTTTACCTTCCATGACAGGTTTTGACGCTTCAGGACCTATATTACCAAGTCCTAAAACTGCTGTTCCGTTTGAAATTACAGCAACTAGGTTTCCTTTGTTGGTGTATTTATATGCATTTTCCACATTCTTTTCTATCTCAAGACAGGGTTCTGCCACTCCTGGAGAATAAGCGAGTGACAAGTCACGTTGTGTTGCGTATTTTTTTGTAGGAACCACCTGGGTTTTTCCAGGTCTTGGTTTTGCGTGATATAATAAGGCCTCACGGCGTTTACTTTGTTTGCTCATGGTAGATTGGATTGAAAATAAGCACTATGATGCGTTGTGATCGCTTCTTTATTTATATAACAAATGTAAGGGAGCGGGTGGTATTTATAAAGTTAATTTTGATCTGAATTCTTCAAAAACTCAATATTACGCTTTAACCCTTCAAACTTTGTTCGCTTAACTGCACTTTTTTTGAAGATTTCCTGAAAAACCTCTTTGGTTATTTCCTGCCATTCTTTTTTATCCATCGTCAATAATTTCGGATTAGGATCAAATAGCGGTTCACTGTGCGCTTTACTAAAACGGTTCCACGGGCATACATCTTGGCATACGTCGCAACCAAACATCCAATCATCCATTTTACCACTAAAGTCTGATGGAATCTCGTTTTTAAGCTCAATCGTGAGATATGATATACATTTGCTCCCATCAACAACATACGGCTCAACAATCGCTTGGGTAGGGCATGCATCGATACAGAGGGTACAACTTCCGCAGTGATCTGTAACAGGTGTGTCGTATTCCAGGTCAAGATCTACAATTAATTCGGCTATAAAATAAAAGGAACCCAGCTGTTTGGTCAAAAGATTGCTGTTTTTCCCTATCCATCCCAAGCCACTTTTGGCTGCCCAAGCTTTATCTAATACGGGCGCAGAGTCGACAAAAGCGCGCCCGTGAACAGCACCAATTTCTTCTGTAATAAATTGTAAAAGCTGTTTGAGCTTCTCTTTAATTACAAAGTGATAATCGTTGCCATAAGCATATTTTGAGATTTTGTAGGAATCGCTATTTTGTGCTTCTGAAGGAAAATAATTGAGCAGTAGTGATATAACACTCTTGGAGCCTTCCACCAATTTTGTAGGATCAAGCCGTTTATCAAAATGGTTTTCCATATAGCCCATTTCACCGTGGCTATTATTGTTCAACCACTTTTCTAATCGAGGTGCTTCAGTTTCTAAAAATCCCGCTTTACTCATTCCACAGGATAAGAATCCTAATCGCTTAGCCTCTTCTTTTATAAGCTGTGTATGTTGAGCTCTATTATGCACGTTAGTTGCGTTTTTGAAATTTTAAAATGGCGCTATTGGGCTTTAAAGTAATTAAGGGTGTTATTTTTATGGGAGTTGTTTTTTCTTCTATCTTAAATTTAGCGACTAATTCTGCAATTGCGAGGATCATTTCATACATCGCAAAATTATTTCCTATACACATACGTGGTCCCGCGCCGAAAGGATAATAGTACGCTGAGTATTTTAACGCGTTGCCCGCATCAAATCGTTCTGGCATAAACGTGTCTGGAGCTTCCCAAAATCTTGAGTCACGATGAATTTCATGTAAGGAAAACAATAAGGTGGATTGTTTTTTTATTGTCATCCCATGATACGCATCGGGTTTATAATTGACTCGGTCGATAAAATATGCGGGCGGATACAAACGCATGGTTTCTTCGATCACTTGTTTGGTATAGGTGCATTGTTTTAAGAAAGCTAACAAATCATCTTTTTCGGTGGCTGCATTAGCAACTTCTTTGGCTACTTTATCTTGAATCTCTTGATTTCTAGAGAGCAGTTCTACCGCAAATGTAAGTGCATTGGAGGTTGTCTCATGGCCGGCAGTAAAAAGAATTAAAATTTCATCGAGGAGTTGTTTTTCAGACATGGTAGTTCCGTCTTCATATCGTGCGTCCAGTAACATATCCAATAAATCATCTTCACGAGTACCCGACTCTCTTCTTCTTACCACTAATTGTTTTAAAATGGCTCGGGCCTCGTCTACTAAATCGATGTGTTCCTGAATTTTACCACTTACCTTAAACCACCACACTTTAAAAGGCTGTCGCAACTCTTTAACAAGCATTTTTTGCGCGGTTTCTGTGATATACTGAAGTCGTTCTGTCTCTTTATCTGTAACGCCACCACTAAACAATGCTTTTGCTACCGTCTGAAACGCAAGATCATTAAAAACAGGAAAAATATCGATTGGTTTATCCGCATCAATTTTAGAAAGCTCCACCTCTATAGCGCCCTGCATCGCACTCAAGAGATTTGCCAGTTGTTTTTTATGAAACGCAGGTTGAATCATCTTACGCTGTTTTTGCCAATGTTCTCCTTCCGAAGTTAATAACCCCCGACCTACATATTTAGCCAGGTCGACTGTCTGAATTTTTGATTTGGTATAATTACGTTGGTTTTTCTGAAGCACATACTGCAAAAATCCCGCATCTCGAGAAAAGATGACCGATGATCTTACACCAATTTGTAAACTGAAAGTATCTCCCTTTTCTAAAAAATTACGATGATGAAATGGCAGCGGATTTTTAAGAATATGACGTGCGTGCGCTAAAAATTTAAAAATGGAGACTTTTGGGATGGGTTGAGAGCTCATAAATTAAAATAACCCTCCTTGCGTTGGTCCTTTGTGTTTTCCTAGATGTTTATAGGCGGCTTCGGTCACTTCACGACCGCGCGGTGTTCTCATAATAAAACCCTGTTGAATAAGAAAAGGTTCATACACTTCTTCTATTGTTTCAGGACTTTCGGAAACAGCCGTCGCAATCGTAGTAATACCCACGGGACCTCCTTTAAATTTGTCGATAATTGTGGTCAATATTTTATTGTCCATTTCATCAAGTCCATGGGTATCCACATTCAATGCTTTGAGCGCGAATTTTGCAATTTTGATATCTATGGTTCCATCGCCCTTAATTTGAGCAAAATCTCGTACGCGACGCAACAAGGCATTGGCTATCCTTGGTGTTCCTCTACTCCTGCCCGCAATCTCAATAGCTGCTTCCATGGATATAGGAACGTCTAATATTCCTGCGCTTCTTTCCACAATAGTGGTTAAAAGGTTTGTGGTGTAATATTGTAATCGAGACGCGATACCGAAACGCGCTCTCATAGGAGCTGTTAAAAGCCCTGAACGTGTAGTTGCCCCCACCAGGGTAAAAGGGGCTAGATGAATTTGTACCGATCGTGCATTGGGCCCCGACTCGATCATAATATCTATTTTATAATCCTCCATTGCAGAGTATAGATATTCTTCCACAATAGGGCTCAATCTATGGATTTCATCAATAAACAATACGTCGCGCTCTTCTAGATTGGTAAGCAATCCTGCTAAATCGCCTGGTTTGTCCAAAACCGGTCCCGAAGTAACCTTTATTCCAACATTTAATTCATTTGCCAAAATATGGGCCAAAGTCGTTTTTCCAAGGCCTGGAGGACCATGAAACAAGGTATGATCTAATGCTTCATCTCTTAAGTTTGCAGCTTGTACAAAAATCTGAAGATTTTCGAGCGCCTGATCCTGACCCGTAAAATCATCAAAGCTAAGGGGCCTCAATTTTTTTTCTATCTCAATGTCTTGAGGCGTAAGATTTTCTTCGGAAGGATCAAGGTGTTCATTCATACCACAAATATACGAAGTGAAAGTGGTAAACACATTCCTACAAACACACGAAATTAATTATAGTTTAACAAGTTTTAAATGTTTGTTGTGATATTTTGAGGTTATTTGTATGTAAATTGAAAAGAAAAAATATGTTATTACCCAACAAGAAAGTACCCAACTTAGAATTAAATTTAATCAATGACACAAGGTGGTCCTTAGATAAGCAGGAGCCCGAAAACTTTACCATGATTGTATTTTATCGCGGATTGCATTGTCCAATCTGTAAAAAGCAACTTGAAAATCTCAAACCAAAATTGAACGATTTTAGTGAAAAGGGAGTAAATGTGGTTGCTATTAGTATGGATACCGAAAAGCGGGCAAAACTGTCTGCCGAGAAGTGGGATATTGAGTCAGTACCTATAGGCTATGAAATGACCGAAGATACGGCGCGGGAATGGGGTCTTTACATTTCACATGCCATTAAGGATGGAGAACCAGAAATATTTAGTGAGCCTGGATTATTTTTAATTAAACCAGATAGAACACTCTACGCTGCTTCAACACAATCTATGCCTTTTGCCAGACCTCAATTTGATGACCTCTTAAAGTCTTTGGATTTTGTTCTAGGCGAAAGTTATCCTGCTAGAGGCGGTCATTAATAAACATTAATAGCGGAATACAAATGCACAATGATAGCTATAGGTAATATTTAAAAAATTTAATGAGGTCTAAAATTATAATTAATTTTCTCCAATAGTAGTTCTTTTACAATCGCCTTTAGTGCTTATTGGTTGAGACGGTCTATTTGGCTTGCACTCCGTGCAATACACTCCTTCTGGTATACAACCACCACCTGATGCACAGTCAACTGACTCACAAATTGTATTGCCAGTATGATATAAACCATTTCTGTCTTTGATTATAGCAATTGTTGAAATCATACCATTGTCGAAATAAAAACGTAAGTATTTTTTATTATCAATAGTAATCACAGCGACAGATTGAACTTCTATATCAGAATTAAATTTTGTTGCAAATTTTTTATAAGTAGATAATAAAGATTTATTTGAAACACCTAAAACAAACTCTCCATTCAATTCTTGACCAACTTTACTATTCGTTAATTTATCAAAACTTAAATTAAAATCTACTGACTCATCTTCAGTATTATTATCATTTTCACATGCCTGAAAAATTAATGCCACCAATAAAATAAATAAAATTTTTCTCATGATTATAAATTTAGAATAGTAAATCTAAATAAAATTATCAAAAAATAATATATATATTAACTTTTTATTAAGAATTATTAATCTAAAAAGTCGCACGAAAACGTGCGACTTAAACGATAACCAACTCCCCAATTGGTCATCAACTAATATGATATTCAAAATTACGATATAATTTGGATCCTGAAATACGTAGAAATACGTATTTTTTTATTCAAAAAATCCGTGTCCTCCTCAAAACACGGATCTTTCTAATTGATTCAACTCTGTTAGTTAATTGAAATATGTTTCAAATATAAGTTCTGAATACGGGTCAAACAATACCCAGTAGTGGGTATATTTAAGCTCTTATATAATTTTGGACAAGCAATTCCGGATTCCCCCAAACGGAGATAAATTTGGAAATTAGAAAAGACTAAAGAACCCTTAACAAAAAAGCCTTCTAAATTTAGAAGGCTTTTTATTAATAATAAATGCTTGTTCGTTTAGAAACTAGTGATTCATTTCCTCTTCATTTTCCTGTAAGGCGATATATTGGGGTGCAAAATCCTGTCCTGGGATCACATAATCACTTTCGTCTTTATTCAGTTTACTATAGTCATAAGGCCAACGATATACGTGTGGAATAGGACCATCCCAGTTACCGTGAATATGTTTTACTTCTGCTGTCCATTCTAATGTATTGGATTTCCAAGGGTTCTTAGGTCCAATTTTGCCGTGGAACATAGAAGAGATAAAGTTGTATAGAAAAACCAATTGAGCTCCTGCAGTAATAAGCGCAAAGACTGTAATTACTACATTCACATCTGTTAAATCATCAAAATAGGGGAAGTTCGTATTGGTATAGTACCTTCTAGGAAGCCCAGCCATCCCGATAAAGTGCATAGGAAAGAATACGCCGTAGGCTCCAATTGCTGTGATCCAAAAATGCACGTATCCTAAATTCTTGTTTAGCATCTTACCCTCAAACATTTTAGGGAACCAATGATAAACACCAGCAAAGAACCCGTACAATGCAGAAATACCCATTACCAAGTGGAAGTGTGCTACCACAAAGTACGTATCATGCACATTGATATCAAGTGCACTATCTCCTAAAATAATTCCTGTTAATCCCCCTGTGATAAAGGTTGATACTAATGCTATAGAAAAGAGCATCGCCGGATTAAATTGTAGGTTACCCTTCCATAAGGTTGTAATATAATTAAATGCTTTTACTGCTGAAGGTATAGCAATCAACAATGTCGTAAAGGTAAATACAGATCCCAAGAATGGATTCATTCCTGAAATAAACATATGGTGACCCCAAACAATGGTAGATAAAAATGCAATCGCCAATATAGAGGCAACCATCGCACGGTAACCGAAAATTGGCTTCCTAGAATTTGTCGCAATGATTTCAGAAGTAATACCCAGTGCTGGTAATAATACAATGTAAACCTCTGGGTGTCCTAAAAACCAAAATAGGTGCTCAAACAATACAGGCGAACCTCCTTGATTGTGCAGTACTTCACCCGCTATATATATATCTGAAAGGAAGAACGAAGTTCCAAAACTTCTATCCATGATCAACATCAACGCTGCAGAAAATAATACCGGAAATGAAACAACACCAATAATTGCTGTTACAAAGAATGCCCAGATTGTTAATGGCAAACGGGTCATCGACATCCCCTTAGTACGTAAGTTAATTACCGTAACAATATAGTTAAGTGAACCTAGTAACGAAGAAGCAATAAATATCGCCATAGATGATAACCACAGTGTCATCCCTGCACCAGAACCTGGCATTGCTTGGGGCAATGCACTCAATGGTGGATAAATAGTCCAACCCGCTGCTGCTGGTCCAGCTTCAACAAATAAAGACATTAACATGATAACACTTGAGATGAAAAATAACCAATAGGATATCATATTCAGGAATCCCGAGGCCATATCCCGTGCACCAATTTGCAGTGGAATCAATAAGTTACTGAAGGTACCACTCAATCCTGCTGTTAATACAAAGAACACCATGATAGTACCATGGATGGTTACCAAGGCTAGATAAACGTTAGGATCCATCACTCCATTTTCTCCCCATTTTCCAAGGAGAATTTCATAGATAGTAAATTCGTGATCTGGCCATGCCAATTGCATTCTCATTAATAGAGACATTGCAATTCCTATAATCCCCATAAACAAACCTGTTATAAGGTATTGCTTAGAGATCATTTTATGGTCTGTACTAAATAGGTATTTAGTTATAAACGTCTGTTTATGATGATGCCCATGATCATCTTCATGATCTACTGCTGGTACGTGTGCGTTTGCTGACATATCTATCTGTTAAGCTAATTTTTTTATTTACTTTCTTTTTCTTTTTGCAAAGTAGCAGCTAATGTGCTTTGTTCTGCAATCCATGCGTCATAATCTTCTTGAGATTCTACCACAATCTTCATTTGCATATTATAGTGGTTGTAACCACAAATCTTATTACAAAGCAGTAAGTAATCAAACTCGTAAGGCTCAAGAGGCTCATCTCCTTTAGCTACAAGATCTTTGCTATTCTCTCTTCTTATTTTATTAATTTTTCTAACCTTGGCGACCATTTCTTCATTTTCTCTCATTTCTTCCGTGGTTACGGTAGGTGTGAATGCAAATTGAGTAATCATCCCAGGAACACAGTTCATTTGTGCTCTAAAGTGTGGCATATACGCAGAGTGCAGTACATCTTGCGAACGCATTTTAAATAAAATCTTGCGCCCTACAGGTAAGTGTAGTTCATTCACGATTATATCATCTTGTGCATTCGGGTCTGAACCATCAACTCCTAACTGGTTAACACCTTCAATTAAACGAACATTTGCTTCACCTAAGGTATTGTCTTCCCCTCCATAGCGTGCACGCCAATCAAATTGATACGCATATAACTCAACTACCATCGGGTCATCGTCTGTATCGATATTCATAATATCTGTCCATGTAAAAAGACCATAGATAATTAAACCTGCTAATACTACTACGGGAATAATAGTCCATATAAACTCTAACTTGTCGTTGTCTGCATAAAAAACAGCACGTTGTGTTTTCTTGCCTCTATATCTAAAAGCGAAGTAGTGCAATAACCACTGTGTGATTATACCTACAACAAAAATCAAGACCATAGAAATTAACCACAATTGATCAATCTCCACACCGTGCTCTGAAGCAGATACTGGAAGTAATACATCCCACCATTTCCAAAATGAAACGATTGAAAGGACGTATATAAACAATACAAACCCTAACATTAAATATCCATTAACGTTATTGTCTTTATCGTTGGCTATTTCGGTAGTATCCTTCTCTGGTGATGTTTTAGACATTTGAAAAATCTTATTCATCTGCCAAACAGCAACTCCAAAAAGAATGATTACTAATACAACTAAAAATGCAGTCATTGTTATCTGTCTCTATTCAAATTAATTAATAATGAAAATGCTTACTCTCCTTAATAAAAGGATTGTGTTTTGCTAATAATGGTACCTTGGTTAACGCAGTAAATACAACTAACACAAAGAGACCAAAGAAAAACATAAGCGCTCCAATTTCTGGTAATCCAATAAACCATGAGGTTCCTACTGTTGCTGGCATGACCATATTAAACACATCAATATAATGACCTGCCAATATTACGATACCCGTTAGGATAACAAACCAGTTTATTCTTTTGTAATCACTGTTCATCAATAATAGAACAGGGAATATAAAGTTCATCGCGAGCATACCAAAAAATGGTAAATTATAGTCTTCTATTCGGGTCACAAAATAGGTAACTTCCTCTGGAATGTTTGCATACCAAATCAACATAAATTGTGAGAACCATAAATATGTCCAGAAAATACTAAACCCAAACATGTATTTTCCCAAATCATGTATGTGACTATCGTTTACAAACTCAAGATATCCTTGTGCTTTTAACACTATCGTTACCATCGCAATTACAGTAATTGCACATACCATCATTCCAGCAAAAACATACCAACCAAATAATGTTGAGAACCAGTGTGGATCAAAACTCATGATCCAATCCCATGACATCATAGATTCTGTATATATAAAGAACACTAAAAATCCCGCCGAAAGTTTAAAGTTTCTTTTAAACCATCTATTATCTTCTGCAGTATCTTGGTTTAAAGTCCATTTTCTGGAGAAGTGACGATATAAGTTATATCCTAGAAGATAAATACAGGCTCTAACAATAAACCAAGGACCGTTTAACCAAGAAGCCTTACCAGCAATCAATTTATCGTAATGGTCACTGTCTGGATCAATTAAATCTGGATCCATCCAATGGAAAATATGATTTACATGAAAAACAGAGAGCAACAACAATACAAGCATAATTGCCGAAGCCCACGGCAAATATGCGGTTATACCCTCCATTACCCTAAACAACACAGGTGACCATCCCGCTTGAGCGGCATGTTGTATGGCATAAAATGCCAATGTCCCTAAAGCAATCATAAAAAAGAAGAAAGCCGCAATATAAAGCGCAGACCAAGGTCTGTTCTGCATTTGATGCAAGATATGTTCTAAATGTGCTTCTTCACTGTCGTGAGCATTCTCTGCATGAGCATCTTCCTTACTTCCTGCTGTCATACCTGACTCAGCTTGCGGATGTGCCGTAGTATCGTCCATCGAGTCTTCTCCATGAGTTTCACTATCACCGTGCGATGACACATCCTCGTGTGATCCTTCTGAACCATGACCATCTCCATGAGCTGCCATCATTTCTTTTACATCTGCCGTCGTTGAAGGAGCTGTTACAAAACCTGCAACAAGTAAAAGGGCACCAACCACCATGAAAATGATTGAAAACAGTTTTAATTTACTGGGTAGCGTATACATATCTTTGCTATTCTCTTTAATCCTTAGTTAGTTTGTTCTTCTGCTGCATCCTCTTGCATTACCTCTTCTGTCATCGTAGTAACAGAGTCAGTTGCTATTTCTAATGTTACCTCTGGCTCTCCATTTAAGGCAGCTTTTAGGTTTAACACATGCTGCGTAATTTGCCATCTCTCTTCTATACTAGTTTGAGATGCATAAGAACCCATATTGTTTAAACCATACATTTGGACATGGTAGGTACTACCTTCGGTAATATTTCTACCTGGATCTGCATAACTCGGAATTCCCAAGAATTTTTCTCTTGTTGCCAAAATCCCTTGACCATCTCCTTTATCTCCATGACATACAGCACAGTAAATCGTATATAGCGCTGCTCCAGCGGCTAAGTTTTCTTCAGTTGGCTGCAAAGGGTTTTTTAACTCAGCTCTTGCCAATTCCAATCCTTCCGTAGTGTTTTCATAATCATATGGCTGCCACCCTCTTGGTATAGAACCTTCCGCAGGTAATTTTGCCTCTTGGCCATTTTCAAATACATCATATTCCCCATAGGTTTCATAACTTACCGGTTCATACATATTGGGCATGTATTGATAGTTTGGTTTATTGTCATTAAAACAAGACACCAATGATATCGTTGCAACAACTGCCATTGCTATTTTCAAAAAACTTTTCATATTAGTGCTCTTCTTCATTTTCAATTAAACTAATTTCCAATGCGCCGGTATCATATAAAAATTTACTCATTTTTTCGATGTCATGAGTACCCGCGTCTATAGTCATCAAAAAGTGATCATCGGTTGTACGTACATCTGGGTTCTCTGCTTTTTTAAATGGCCACAATTTACTACGCATGTAAAAAGTGATCACCATAAGGTGAGCTGCAAAGAAAACAGTCATTTCGAACATAATAGGTACAAATGCTGGCATATTCTCAATATAACTAAAGCTTGGTTTACCACCAATATCCTGCGGCCAATCCTGAATCATAATATAGTTCATCATCGTAATGGCGACCGTCAATCCAACAAGTCCATATAAAAAGGAAGTGATTGCTATTCGTGTAGGTGCAAGTCCCATTACTTTGTCTAGACCATGCACTGGAAAAGGCGTATATACCTCTTCAATATGATAATGCGCATCACGAACCTGCTTCACAGCTTGCATCAACAAGTCGTCGTCATTATATATAGCGTGAATTACTTTCGAAGCCATATTTAGTTGTTTTTAAGTTTTGATGCTTGTCCTGCCCAGTCATCACGTTTTGCTCTACCAGGGAACTCGCCAATAATTTCATCTAAAAGTTCGTAATCTCCATCTGTCATTTTACTTACTTGATCAAATGTATAAATCCCTAATTGGTGAAGTTTTTGTTCCATTACAGGCCCAACTCCACTTATCTTTTTAAGGTCATCTGCGGTTTGTGTTGCAGCATCATAAGTACCTAATCGCTCCAACATAGAATCCAGTTGATCCTTTTGATATTCTGATGTAACTAAGGCATCTGCATTAACAGTAGGGTTATGTTCGTTAGAAGTTGTATCATCAACATGAGTTGAATTTACCGCTGGCTCCCTCACAACTGGAGAATAATGTTTTGCATCATCTCCATGTTCTGCTCTTAGTTTTTTGTACTTGCTACCAGATCCTTTTAGAATAGATTTCACCTCTGCTTGTGCAATAACTGGGAATGTTCTTGCATATAATAAAAAGAGCACAAAGAAGAAACCAATGGTTCCAATAAAAATACCTATATCAACAAAAGTAGGTGAAAACATCGTCCATGAAGATGGAAGATAATCGCGGTGCAATGAGGTCACGATGATCACAAAACGCTCAAACCACATCCCGATGTTCACAACAATCGATATAAAGAAAGAGAACATGATACTTCTTCTCAATCGTGGGAACCACATAAATTGTGGTGAGAACACATTACAGGTCATCATCGCCCAATAGGCCCACCAGTAGGGTCCAGTTGCTCTATTTAAGAAAGCATACTGTTCGTATTCTACTCCAGAATACCAGGCAATAAATAATTCAGTAATATAAGCAACACCAACGATAGAACCTGTAATCATAATTACAATGTTCATTAATTCAATATGTTGAATGGTAATATAATCTTCTAGGTTGGACACCTTACGCATGATGATCAACAGTGTATTTACCATGGCAAATCCAGAAAAAATTGCTCCCGCAACGAAATACGGAGGGAAAATAGTCGTGTGCCATCCTGGTATAACCGATGTAGCAAAGTCAAAAGATACAATGGTGTGTACCGAAAGTACTAATGGAGTTGCCAAGCCTGCCAATACCAAAGAAACTTCCTCAAAACGTTGCCAATCTTTAGCACGTCCAGACCAACCAAACGATAAAATACTGTATACCCGTTTTGTAAACGGTGTTACTGCACGGTCACGTATCATAGCAAAATCCGGTAGCAATCCTGTCCACCAGAATACCAAGGAAACCGATAGATACGTTGAGATTGCAAATACATCCCAAAGTAATGGCGAGTTAAAGTTGACCCATAAAGAACCAAATTGGTTCGGTATCGGTAATACCCAGTATGCCAACCAAGGTCGTCCCATGTGAATAATAGGGAACAATCCTGCTTGTATTACGGAGAATATTGTCATGGCTTCCGCAGAACGGTTTACTGCCATTCTCCATTTTTGACGGAATAACAATAGTACCGCAGAAATTAGAGTCCCTGCGTGACCAATACCTACCCACCAAACAAAGTTGGTAATATCCCAGGCCCAACCTACGGTTGGATTTAAACCCCAAACCCCAATACCAGTAGAAACGGTGTAAATAATACACCCAATCCCCCATAAAAAGGCAACCAAGGCAATTGTAAACACTATCCACCAGGATTTGTTTGCTCTACCTTCCACGGGAGCAGCTACATCCACAGTAACATCGTGGTAGCTTTTATCTCCTGTAACTAAGGGTCTTCTAATAGGTGCTTCGTAATGCGACGCCATATCTTTATATACTATTTCTTAGTTAGTTTTATGCTTCTTTAATGTTTCTCACTTTAGCATGGTAGAACACATTTGGTTTTGTTCCCACAGCTTCTAGCAAGTGATACATTCTTTTATCTTTTTTCGACTCGTATACCTCACTGTCATGGTCATTGATATCACCAAAGACCATCGCACCCTTGTCACAAGCTGATGAACATGCTGTTTGAAACTCACCGTCTTTAACAGGACGCCCCTTTCTTTTTGCCTCCAAAATGCTCAATTGCGTTTTTTGGATACATAATGAACATTTTTCCATCACACCACGTGAACGTACATTTACATCTGGGTTTAACACCATACGACCAAGATCATTGTTCATATGGAAATTGAACTCCTCATTCTCGTTGTACAAGAACCAGTTAAATCGACGTACTTTATAAGGACAGTTGTTTGCACAATAGCGTGTACCTACACATCGGTTATATGCCATTTGGTTTTGACCTTGACGACCGTGCGATGTTGCAGCAACAGGACAAACCGTCTCACAAGGAGCGTGGTTACAGTGCTGACACATTACCGGCTGAAACGCTACTTGAGGGTTTGCAGCAGGATCTTCAAGTTCGCTCAACACATCTTTAACACCTGTCTCGCCAAACAATCCACTAGCATTTTCTTTTTTCTGAAGATCTGCATCAAAGCTTTCTTCAGAAGAATAGTATCTATCAATACGCAACCAGTGCATATTTCTACTTTTTCTAATCTCTTCTTTCCCAACAACAGGAACATTATTTTCGGCGTGACATGCTATTACACAAGCGCCACAACCGGTACAAGCGTTGAGGTCTATCGCTAAATTAAAGTGATGCCCAATAGAACGGTCAAACGAGGTCCAAAGATCTGCATCTGGAGAAGTAACGGGTATCTCTTCATGATCTTTAGATACTTCTGGCATAGCGTTCCACTCGTGCACATCTTTTGTATTGAATATCTCTAAGGTCGTTTCACGAATGATATCACGACCCATCATTGTATTTTGTAGTTGCGTACAGGCAAACTCATGAATTCCACCTGCTTTTTCCATTGTAACGGTTTGCACCGTTGAAAAGTTCTGATAGAAAACATAGGCATTACAACCTGTTTGCATTTCTTTTTGTATGGCGGCTGTTTTACCATACCCAAGCGCAAGACCAATAGATCCTTTTGCCTGTCCCGGCTGAATCAAAGCAGGTACTTTTTCGATTGTAACATCCCCTAACGTAAGGTTCACATAACTACCATTTAAAGCTCCATTGGCAACATTAAAGTTTTCTATCCCCATCGCTTCCGCATCGGCTTTAGAAACGGTTACGTAGTTATCCCAAGAGGCTCTGGTAATCGGGTCTGGCATTTCTTGCAACCAGGGGTTATTCGCTTGTTGCCCGTCACCCATACTTGTTTTTGTGTATAGCGTAAGTTCAAAGCCATTGCTCTGCACGGCAGCAAAAGCGGTGTTTGAAGTCGAACTCTCTAAGGTTTCAGCGCCATTAACTTCTGAAGGCACTTCTTCGCCATCTACTTCTGCACTAGAAACTAAAATTCCCGCTTCCAATGTTTTGTTCCATGATTCTCCACCCAACACCGAAGCCCAGGTTTCTTTTATGTAATCATAGTATTTCTTGTCACTACGTCCTGTAAGTTGTAGTAAATATTCTTGAAATTGTTTTGTATCGAACAACGGACGTATGGTTGGCTGCATTAAACCAAAATACCCTTTCTTGATTTGGGTATCTCCCCAACTCTCAAGATAATGAGGTGTTGCAGCAACCAGTTTTGACGCTTTTGCCGTTGCGTTTTCTTTCATGGCAAAAGCCAAGCTGAAATCTAATTTTTTATATGCTTCCGTGAAAGCTGGGTTGGCGAACGAGTATATTGGATCAACACCTGCTACAATTATCCCTTTTACGCTTCCTGAAACAACACCATCCATAACGCGCTTCACTTCAGTCGCATTTCCTTTTCGTGTCATTTTTGGCGCCTGAGCATCCATCACAACACTTCCTGAAGAAGCATTATAATCCAATACCATCTTTTGTGCTGCCACATCTGGTAATCCAGTAACTAAAACCCCACGGCTTCCCGCGCTGCGTAATTGTGCTTTTGCCGAAGTTACTGCAGCCGCTACTTTTTCTGAAAGTCCTGAAGTACTTCCGCCAGTCGTTAATGCTTTAAGCACTTGTAGCTGTTGTTGTGGTGTAACCGGCACACGCTTGTCTGCTGCAGCACCACTTAATGTCATATTCGCCTCAAACTGAACATGTCGAGACATTTTTCCGTTCTTCGGAATTCTACTCTTTGCATAGCCAGCGTCATAACCACCACCTTGCCAGTCACCTAATATATCGGCACCAACAGAAACAATCACTTCAGCTTTAGAGAAATCATAATCTGCTAAAGCCCTTGTTCCGTATTTTGAATTAAATGCATCCAATGCGTCCGAAGAAGAAACCGTATCGTAAACTACATGGCGTACATTTGGGAACTTCGTTGTAAATTCTTTAATAAGTTTTGAAGTAGACGGACTTGCAAAGGTCTGTGTTAAGAGAACGATCTCCTGACCAGACAATTCGTTCATTTTCTGAGCTACCTGGCTGTCAAGATCTGACCATGAAGCCTCAGTACCATTTACAAGCGGTGTTTTTAATCTGTTATTATCATAAAGCGACAATACTGACGCTTGTACACGTGCATTGACACCACCTAATTGCGAAAGATCGTTGCGTTCTATTTTAATAGGACGCCCTTCTCTCGTTTTTACCAATACATTCGCAAAATCAAAACCATCTGCGATGGTAGAAGCATAATAGTTAGCAACACCAGGAACAATCTCGTCTGGAGCAACTACATAAGGAATAGACTTAATTACGGGTCCTTCACAGGCAGCAATTGAAGCTGCTGCGGTAGTAAAACCGACGTATTTTAAGAAATCACGACGTGTTGTTGAAGAAGCGGCAAGCGTTTCTTTGTCTCCAAGAAAATCATCTGTAGGAATAGGCTCTACAAATTCATTTTGTTGTAGGGTCTCAACAATAGAGCTGTTCTTATCTAGCTCTTCAACACTTTTCCAGTATTTCTTGTTTGATGCCATATTAATTATTTACAATTTTAGATTAACGAATAACGATTTTATATTTCTTCTGAAAAACAGCTACAGCGCCTTTTAATTCGTAATTCGCAAATCGTACTTCTAAAATTTATACTATTTATTTTTAATCTTATCTCTATTGAGATTTCCGTCTGCGCGGAAACTATTAAAACCTTATTTTAATAGTGACACTTACCACATTCTAATCCACCCATTTGAGCAACCGTTAATTGATCAACACCATACTTTTTAGATAGCTCTTCGTGAATTTGTGTATAATATTCGTTTCCTGCAATGTTCACATTAGTTTCCCTGTGACAGTTAATACACCATCCCATGGTTAGCGGTGAAAACTGCTTCATTATCTCGTATTCTTCTACAGGACCGTGACATTTTTGACATTCAACACCAGCAACTGTAACGTGCTGTGAGTGGTTAAAATAAGCAAAATCTGGCAGGTTATGGATACGCACCCATTTAACCGGCTCCGTTTCTCCTGTATACGCGCGTTCTGCTTCATCCCACCCTACTGCTTTATACAATTTTTTAATCTCTTTGTTGTAGTCTACACCATACTCATTGATCCCTTCTTGATATACATCATCAGAAACTTCTGCAATATTTTTATGACAGTTCATACAAACGTTCAATGAAGGAATTCCTGAATGCTTGCTCTTTCTAGCTGAAGAGTGACAGTACTTACAATCGATCTCGTTAGAACCTGCGTGAATTCTGTGCGAATAATGTATAGGCTGTATAGGAGCGTATCCTTGATCCACACCTACCTGCATAAAGAAACCATACATAAAGTAAGCCGAGGCCAATAATAAGAATATAGCCGAAACAAATACTAAAAATTGATTTTGAACAAATGCTTTCCAAATAGGTGTGCGCTTTTCTTTAACTGGATATTCAACGCCATTTGCAGCTGCAATTTTTTTAAGCGTGTTAGTTACAAGTAATAACATTACAATTAGAAATCCAAAAACTAAAGCCAACCCACCTAAAACAAGCGAAGTTGAAACCCCGCCTACAGCCTCCTTATCTGTTTGATCAGTTGGTGGTAGTGTAGAAACCGTTTTTTCGGTACTTGTGTACGCTAAAATGTTATCTATATCGGTATTACTCAATCCCGGGAACGATTGCATCACCGCTTTGTTATTTTCTTCAAAGATTTGGATCGCTTGCTGATCGCCACTTGCGATAAGCCCTTGACTATCCTTGATCCATTTGTACAACCAATCTGTATCATACTTTTGCGCCACGCCAAAAAGAGCAGGCCCTACAGATTTCTTATAAAGCTTATGACAAGCTGCACAATTTGCTTTAAACAAAGTCTCACCCGCCGCAGCATCGCCCACTCCGCTCTCCGCAGGAGTTTCGGTTGCAACAGCAGTAGAATCTGCCGCTGCTTCTTGTGCATTTATGTTGATCGAAAAAGTTAGCACTACGGCTAACAATAGAAGTGACAATCGAGAGGGTAGTTTCAAAAAATTCACCTGTTGCATACTCATGGTTATATTATCGTCAATACTTTGGCATAGAATTCGTTACTAGTTCACGCAAATATGAGCGCTTTTTTATGCCATAAATAACGGCACAAAAGTACATTATTAAGTCGATTCTAAAAATGCTAATAAACCGTTAATTCATAATTTATATTTATTCTAAATAATAAATTTACATCAATTACAGTTTATTACTTTTACATTTGCATTAAACAAACAAACCTATGTCATCATCTTATTTTAGCAAGTTGTTAATTTTCAGTTTTTTACTGGCGTGCATCACACAAAGTGGGTTCGCACAACAACCCACCATCACGATTAATCAGGATGCGAAAATCCCGAAGTTGTTAAAAGTGAAAAAAAATCTAGAAAAGGATAATAAGCTAACCAATGGATACACCATACAATTAGGATATTATGATGAGTTAAACAGAGCAAACGGTGTTTTAAGAAAATACCAAAATCTCTACGGTGCCTGGCCCGCATCAATTGAATATGAGACTCCTAATTATAAAGTTTGGGCCGGTAATTTTGGATCTAGACTAGAAGCTGATAGAGCACTAATGGAAATAAAAGACAACTTTTCTTCAGCCTTTATATTAAAACCTAATAATTAGTGTGCTTCGGTACATTTTAAAATTGTTTGCAGTGTTTTTGTAACATTCAGCACCCAGATTATTGGTGAGGGGAAAATAAAAACGTTAATTTCAAATTAGAAAGTGGATTCTAAACAAAACAGCCTTGCCTGCGGTAGCTGCAAGAAAACGGGAAGCAAAGCGCCTATATGGCGTTTTAAACGCATTTTTAGCTTTCTTCTTAGCATATAAAACCTTTCTCTGATTTAGTTCCCTTTACCCCTTCTTTCTCACTTTATTTGGTTCGTTTCATTTTCATTCCAGTTGCCCAAAAAACATCCTAAATAAAAAAGCTCCCAAAATTCTAGTTGAATTTGGAAGCTTTTAACTGTTTACTGTTACTGAAAGCTTATTTCAATTTCTTTTTCACAGCTACTTCTTGGAAACTTTCGATGATATCACCTTCTTGAATATCGTTGTAGTTTTTAATTTGTATCCCACAATCGTATCCTTTTGCAACTTCTTTCACATCGTCTTTAAATCGTTTTAACGAGTCTAATTCTCCTGTAAACACTACAACACCTTCACGTATTAAGCGAATTCCAGCGCTACGCAGTATTTTACCTGTAAGCACCATACAACCTGCAATGGTTCCAACCTTCGAAATTTTGAACGTTTCGCGTATCTCTGCTGTACCCGTGATCTCTTCTTTCATTTCTGGAGACAACATGCCTTCCATTGCATCCTTAAGATCGTTGATGGCCGCATAGATAATAGAATAGGTACGGATATCGATTTCTTCTTTGTCAGCTATTTGTCGTGCATTCCCCATAGGGCGCACATTAAATCCTATAATAATTGCATCTGAAGCAGAAGCTAATAACACATCACTTTCGGTAATAGGTCCTACTGCTTTATGGATGATGTTCACTTGTATTTCTTCCGTAGAAAGTTTTTGGAAACTATCAGTCAATGCTTCAACCGAACCATCCACATCTCCTTTCAGGATAATATTAAGTTCTTTAAACTCTCCTAAAGCAATACGACGACCAATTTCATCTAATGTAATATGACGTTGGGTTCTAACAGATTGCTCACGTTGTAACTGTGTACGACGACTTGCGATATCTTTTGCTTCACGCTCATCGGCAAACACGTTAAACTTATCACCCGCCTGCGGCGCTCCATCGAGCCCTAAGATTGAAACGGGTGTTGAAGGCCCCGCAACCTTAATTTTCTTGCCACGTTCATCGTGCATCGCTTTAATCTTACCGCTATGCTGTCCTGCAAGCACGTAATCACCAATGTTTAATGTACCGGCTTGTACCAAAATAGTGGACACATATCCTCTACCTTTATCCAAAAAGGCTTCTACTACGGTACCGATTGCTAATTTGTCTGGATTTGCTTGAAGCTCTAAAAGTTCAGCTTCCAATACTACTTTTTCTAGAAGTTCCTTAACACCTTCTCCTGTCTTTGCCGAGATATCATGAGATTGTATTTTACCACCCCAATCTTCCACTAACAAATTCATTTGTGCTAAGCCTTCTTTAATTTTTTCTGGATTTGCCGCCGGCAAGTCTACCTTATTGATTGCAAAAACGATAGGCACTCCCGCAGCTTGCGCATGCGATATGGCTTCTTTTGTCTGCGGCATGATATCGTCATCTGCTGCCACTACAATTATAGCTAAATCTGTTACCTGAGCACCACGCGCACGCATTGCCGTAAAGGCTTCGTGACCTGGTGTATCTAAAAAGGCCATTTTTTGACCATTCTCTAATGTTACTCCGTACGCGCCAATATGCTGTGTTATTCCACCTGATTCTCCCGCGATCACATTCTCCTTACGGATATAATCCAACAAAGAGGTTTTACCGTGATCTACGTGACCCATTACCGTTACAATAGGAGCACGTGGTTGCAAATCTTCTGGAGCATCTTCCATTACTTTAATCGACTCCTCGATGTCTGCTGTTATAAACTCTACATCGTACCCAAATTCATCGGCCACTATCGAAAGGGTCTCAGCATCTAATCGTTGATTCATGGTCACCATCATACCAAGTGACATACAGGCAGAGATAATTTTTGTTACCGGAACATCCATCATCGTCGCCACTTCACTAACAGTAACAAACTCTGTTACTTTAAGTAATTTACTGTCTGCCTCCTGTTGTGCGAGCGTATCTTCCGTTTTTTGACGGTGCGTATCTCTTTTATCTCTTCTATATTTTGCTCCTTTTCCTTTTGAAGATTTACCTTGTAGTTTTTCTAAGGTTTCCCGTACTTGCTTTTGTACTTCTTCCTCACTAGGTTCTTCTTTAGGAGTGTTACTTCTTCCTCTTCCTTTTGCTCTATTATCTCTAAAAGTACTGGTACCTCCAGATTTTCCTGGAGCATCCTTAGTGATACGACGTCTTCTTCCTTTTTTCCCTTTTGCATCGTCCTTCTTAACCGTTTTCTTTTCTGGCTTTTTAAATTGAGTTAAATCAATTTTTTGACCCGTGAAGTTAGGGCCGTCCAACTTTTTATAATTGGTTTCTACTAATTTATTTTCTGGCTGTACAGCTTCCTCTTTAACTTCTTCGGTCTTGGATTCTTCTTTTTTAGTTTCTGAAACTTTCTTAGCTTCTTCTTTTACAACTGGAGCCTTTGGTTTCGCTATCGAAGCAGGAATTTCTTTAGAAACCTCTTCTTTCTTGGCTTCCTGTTCAACTTCTTTCTTAGCTTCTTTTACCGTTTCTTCCTTTGGAGCTTCTTCTTTTGGTGCTTCTTCCTTTTTAGCCTCTTCCTTCTTAGTCTCCTTTTCTACAGTAGCTTCTTCTTTCTTAGCCTCTTCTTTAGGGGCCTCCTCTACAGACGCTGCTTTTTTAGCCTCCAAGTCGATTTTACCAACTTGTTTTGTGCCTTCAAGCTTAGCTTCGGCTTTTATGACCTTAGGGGCTTGGCGCTGCTGCTTTTCTTCCAACTCGCGCTCTCTTTCTACACGAAGCTCTTCCTTTTCTTTACGTTTCTCTTCACCAACTTCCTTTGACTCGATTTTCTTGCTCTTATCAGTTTGAAATTCGTTGAAAAGTGTCTCGTATTCTTCATCTGAGATCTTAGTAGTAGGACGTGCGTCCACCTCATACCCTTTGGAACCTAAAAATTCCACAGCGCGATCTAGCGAGATATTGAATTCCCGTAATACTTTGTTAAGCCTCATTTTTTTTACTTCAGCCATAAAATGCTCTCTGTTCTTTAAATATATGCGTAAAAATAGTTAAACTTTTAACTACTCTTCAAATTCTTCTTTTAATATATTGATAACTTCGGTGATAGTCTCCTCTTCCAAGTCTGTACGAGACACAAGATCTTTAAAATCGTATTCCAATACACTCTTAGCGGTATCTAGACCAATTTTATGAAATTCTGCAATAACCCAGTCTTCAATTTCATCAGAAAATTCACGTAATTCTACATCTTCTTCTGCGCCTTCTCTAAGCACATCTATCTCATATCCTGTTAATTGACCTGCCAAACGAATGTTATGACCGCCACGACCAATCGCTTTACTCACTTCTTCCGGTCTTAAAATTACCTCAGCTCTTTTAGTCTCTTCATTAATTTTAATAGAAGTTACTTTTGCCGGGCTCAAAGCACGGGTAATAAATAGGTTTATGTTACTGGTCCAGTTTATTACATCAATATTTTCGTTTCCTAATTCACGAACTATGCCATGAATACGTGACCCTTTCATTCCCACACAAGCTCCTACAGGATCAATACGATCATCGTACGAATCTACTGCTACTTTCGCTTTTTCACCAGGAATCCTTACTACTTTTTTAACAGTGATCAAACCATCAAAAACTTCTGGGATTTCTTGTTCAAATAGTTTTTCAAGAAACAACGGATTAGCACGGGACATTATAATTGAAGGCTTATTACCTTTAAGTTCTACACTTTCAATGATACCACGTACATTATCTCCTTTTCTGAAAAAATCTGAAGGCACTTGCTTGTCCTTCGGTAATATTATTTCGTTTCCATCATCATCTAACAAGATAACGGCACGGTGCCGAATGTGATGTACTTCTGCCGTATAAATATCACCTTCCATCTCTTTAAATTGCTTATAGATAATGGTATTGTCGTGCTCGTGTATTTTTGAAATCAGGTTTTGACGTAATGCCAATATCGAACGACGACCAAGGTCAATCAATTTTACTTCTTCCGAAACATCCTCACCTACCTCAAAGTCATCCTCAATCTTTCTAGCTGCTGAAAGTGAAATTTCTTCATTTTCATCTTCTACTTCACCATCTGCAACAACTATTCGGTTTCTCCAAATCTCTAAATCCCCTTTGTCTGGGTTTACAATAATATCGAAGTTATCATCACTTCCATATTTTTTCTTTAAAGCGCTTCTAAAAACATCTTCAAGTATCGCCATAAGCGTTACCCTATCAATTTGCTTATCATCTTTAAATTCTGAAAAAGAATCAATTAACGCTAAATTTTCCATAAAATCCTAATTAAATGTTATCATCACTTTTGCTTCAACAATCTCCTTAAAAGGTATTACCGCTTCTTTTTCTACGGTCACTTTCCCTTTTCCTACCGGTTTTGGCTCTCTAGCTTTCCATTCTAACGTCACACTCTCATCACTCACATGGGTAAGTTCGCCTTCAACCGTATTTCCATCTTGGGTCTTTACCTTTAGCTTTCTGCCTAGGTTTTTTTTGTACTGCCTAGGGAGGGTTAAGGGTTCTGAAGCGCCAGCAGACATTACGTCCAGTGAAAAATCCAGTTCCTCTCTATCAAGGTTGTGCTCAATAGCACGACTTACTGCAATACAATCTTCTACCGTCACACCGTTATCACCATCAATAGTGATCCGTATTTGGTTGGCATCCGTAATCTCTAAGTCTAATAAGAATAGAGACGGGTTGTCTTCCAGTGCTTTATGTAGTAATTCTGTTACCTGTTCCTGCATCATTTTTGGCTATAAAAAGAGGGGACATCCGTCCCCTCATCTTGATTGCTTATCAAATTCGATGCAAATATACTACAATTTTTGTAACTAAAAAAACGAAGCCAAAGCCAATTTAATTTTGTATCTTCCTGTTATTAAAATCACTTCCTAATTCCAGTAGCTTATGAAACGAATACTCGTACCTTCAGATTTTTCTCCTCAGGCTGAAAATGCTTTAAAAGTAGCCTGCCAGTTGGCCAAGCAACACGACAGTGAAATATTTTTGCTACACTCCTTAGATCTACCCTCACACCTTGCTACTTCTGCCAACACGGGCGCAATGCCAGAAACTGTTTTTTTTATGAAGTTAGCCGAGAAAAAGTTCGAAGAACGTATGAAAAAACCTTACTTAGAAGGTCTTGAAATAACACAAGCATTGGGGCATGGTGAAATCTATAACGACATAAACGAAGCCGTAAAAACAAACAACATAGACTTGGTGGTCATGGGTTCCCATGGTGCCAGCGGATTTAAAGAAATGTTTATTGGGAGCAATACAGAAAAGGTAGTGAGAACCGCTAACATCCCAGTGCTGGTCATTAAAAACGAACATCCAACCTTTGAAATAAATGATTTTGTTTTCGCTACAGATTTTTCTGAAGAATGCCGCAGCAGTTTTAAAAAAGCGCAGCATTTTGCACGTGAAGTGGGTGCTCAAATTCATCTTTTATACGTCAATACACCGGCCGGATTTAAAACCTCTTCTGAAGCAAAAAAAATGATGCAAAATTTTGTGAACGGCCTAGCTGTTGAAAACTACACATTAAACACCTATAATGACACCTCTGTTGAAAAAGGCATTCTTAATTTCGCGACCGAAACAAAAGCGCAATTAGTAGGCATGAGCACGCACGGCAGAAAAGGACTCAATCATTTTTTTAACGGAAGCATCAGCGAAGACTTGGTGAACCACGCAAAAATGCCCGTAATTACTTTTAAAATTTAATGAAGTTTATTGTATCCATCCACCTGTTCCTACTCCTATTTGGTTGTGGATCTACCCCAGACAAACCCAAAAAGGATATTATTAACACAGATCAGACTTCTGAAACTACTAATGATATACCTCCATTAGTTGAAGAAACACCTGTATTACCCAATGGAGCCGTTACTGCTAATTTTGTAGCAGAAGAAACTCCCTTTTATGCACATGTAAAAGCAGTGAACAAAACAAAAGGCGAAACAACTATTGATTTTGAAAACGATGCGATACCCTCTATAGTAATACCAAAAACATACGGCGCTACGCTTTCTAAACTTCGGTTCGACGAATTTAACCAAGACCTGCTCCTAGTAACCACAAAGCTAAAAGACCCTCAGTTTAGTAAGTATTATCTCTACGTTTTTAAAAATAAGCAATGGCAGAAGGTTGTAAACGGATTTGCCATTCATAAAAGTCATATAAATGACACCCTTGTCCCTATTACTATAGATCCTAGCAACCCAAAGCACATGTTCCGGTATTATTCGGTTTTTGATTTGGATGAAAAAAGTGACTTAGGATATACGTGGCGCTTATTTTCTGAAAGTATCCCGATCCAAAACAACTAATTATCTTCGGTCTATAAACAACAATGGTTTTCTACTCATTTTCGGAAAACGAATTTTATCTATTTCTGCTTCCGAAGCAAATTCAATCGTTGGGCTCACTCTCAATTTAGCTCTAAAATGTTCCTGGATTTCAGTTTTTAAGGTTTCCGAAGGAGCATCGGCTGCAATTTTTACTACAATTTCGTCTGTACCTATCTCATTATGATACAACTCTATAACATACGCTTTCAACCTATCAAAATCCTCTAATAGCGATTGAATCGCTGGCGGATAGAGCGTTGTGCCTTTGTACTTTATCATTTGTTGCTTTCGACCCATTACGGGACTCAAACGCAAGGTATTTCGCCCACATTCACACGGTTCATCGTGCGCTTTCACCATATCGCCCGTTTTAAAACGCAGTAAAGGCATCGCTTCGATCCCTAAAGTTGTAATGACCAACTCGCCCAATTCTCCTCTTGAAACTGGTCCGTTTTTCTCGTCAAGAATTTCAGCTATGATTAATTCTGGCTGTAAGTGTCCTCCTTGATGCTGCTCGCATTCATTAAAAGCCGTGGCCATTTCGGTCGAGGCGTAGGTAGAAAATAGGGCTATTTTCCAATCAGTCACAATCTTTTTACCCAGGGTGTTCAATGTAAAATCTTGTTCACGAATAGGCTCACCTATACAAATAGCTGCTTTTACACTTGTTCTTGCCAAGTCTATTTGATTTTTTTCTGCATACTGTATCATTGTCAGCAAAAAGGACGGAACGCAAATTAGATATGTAGGCTCAAATTTTAAGATACTATCCCATTGCAGTTCTGGCACACCAGATCCTACGCGTATAATTCCTGCACCTAATTTTCTTACGCCTAAAAAATAGGCCAAGCCAGCCATAAAACGACGGTCTATGGTCGTCATTAACTGTACTGTATCATTTTCAGTGATGCCCGAACATGCTAACGCGTGCGCTTCATTATTGGCTAATCTATCCAAATCACCGTCAGTCAAACCTACCGTAACTGGAGCTCCTAACGTTCCCGAAGTAGTGACAAAATCAACAATTTTACTTTTGGGTACACAAAAAAAGTCATCATTGTATTTCTGAAGCTCATCCTTCGTCGTCAACGGAAGTTGAACAAGATCTTCCAAGGTTTTAATTTCGGAAAGAAGGATGTTATGCCCAGCAAACATTCGTTTATAATACGGTGAGTTTTCTGAAACATACCGCAGCATTTCCTGCAGTTTCTCTTCCTGAAAATGTTTTATTTCAGCAGTAGTTCTATAGGCTATTTCAGTAGGTTTCATTTCGCTTTTCATTTCGCTTTTCTTTTTGCTTTTCTTTTTGCTTTTCTTTTTGCTTTCTTAAGATAATGGGCAACTTCCTCTTTTTCTTCAAGCGAAGGTATTTCTTTTTGCAAAGCGTTTTTAAATGCAGCAGTCGCTTCTTTAAATTGCTTTTTCTCGTAGTAACTTCTTCCAGCGAGATAATAGGCTTTCCAATATGCTGGATTGTAAATTATCAAGCTATCAATTTTATTTTGTTCAATTTCGGTTTCTTCCATTAAAGCAGCTTCTGCCTCTCTTTCCAAAGTTCGATACAGCTCATAGTTTTTATAGCCTTCGGTTTCTAAAAATGGATCGGCTGGGATATTTAGCTGTTCTTCAGAAATAGTACTTTTTGAGGGATTTCCTGTTCTATTCTCAAAAACCTCCTTTAGGTCATATGCGACAAATTCGCCTAACTGATACGGGTTAGCAGAAACCCAAACTTTGAGGGCTGAAGGCTGAAATACAATCCCGTGATGCGCTAATAATTGGTTAATGGCTTTTTCATTACCGTACCCGAGCACCTCATCTTCTAGCCCTTTTTTATTCCGAAGAATCGCTACGGCTTCTGTAGGATTTATTTTTTCCTTCTCCTCCAGCAGTTCTTCCATTCGTTCGAAACGATATTGCGTATGGCTTTCTTCAATAGTTTTTAAATTTCTTCGGTCGCCTGCGTATGCTCCACTTTGAAAGTGATTTGAGCAAATCAATTCGGTTGTGTTTTCAACTTCAAACACCCCAAAATTCGTAGGTGAAACTTCGATTAAAACCGCCTTCCCATCTTTTGCACTTCCTATCATGATCGATTCAGAAACGAAAACTTCTCGGTTTTTTGCAATTGCGATTGCTTCTTCAATCGTTGAAGCATACTGTAATATTTCCCTGGTAAGGATAGAAATAGGTGTTTTTGCTACAAAAGGGATTTTAGATTTCCCCGCATTGATAGTCACCGTCAACCCTTGATCGTTCATGCCCGAAACGACGCCAATAAATCCACCCCAGGTCACACTCATGAAGTTATACCCTTCGTCCGGTTTTACAAAAGCAATAATTTTATTTTTAGCAAAATCATCTCCCGCATAAAAGTCAAAATTACGGCCTATCAATAGTTTTCCGTCTTCGGTCTTTTTGTCCCAAACCGCAAATGAGGTGCAGCCTACGAGCATTAAATCTTGTAATGCATGGCCAATATCGTGCGCTCCGTGAAGATAGAGTGACCTTAAGTAAGGTGATGCGATTTCATCAAAATCATGAGATGCGTAGCGGGTTACACCATAAATTTCGGCTTTATATTCTTCGGGAATATGCTTGTAGAGTTTCCTGTTGTACCACTTCAGGAATTTTGTCAAGAATTTTTGTTGCCCTTGCGACGGAACTAGCGCGTTTACTTTTTCAAAAAAAACCTGTTCTTGCCAGTACATTAATTCACGGGACAAATTCCCAATGGCCAACCCTCGTTGATACGGATTTCCTTCTACATACAATTCCCAAAGCCCTTGCTTGTTCTTGGTTAAGAAATTATTTCCTACCACAAATGTACTGTCATTAATAACCTCTCTTTCAGCAACCGTTGTCTTGTATTTTGAAATATCTGGACGGTCATTGAGCGATTTTTTGACACCGCAAGAAGAAAGCAGCACCATGACAAAAACGTAATAAACAGGATGCTTAGGATGCATCTTTAGGGCTTTGATACTGTTTATTCAGTTTTTGTAATACACTGTTTTCCTTATAATCTGTCCATTTTTGCCCTAAGGAATACCGCATCATATTTTCAAAATTGCGCATAAAAAGGACATTAGAAAGTAGTTTGGCCAATTTTTTCGGCTTTCTGGGGAAAGCACGCAACGTGATAGAGAAACCGCCATTATCATAGGTGATATAATGCCAATAGCCACTCGGCATATACAGCGCATCACCATGTTTCATTTCTACTGAAATACCTTCAACATATCGTAGTGCAGGATATTTATTGAAATCTGGATTGTCCATATCGATGGTCTCCAAGTTATGCACGGTAAAGGGCACTTTATATAAATACTTTGCTTGATCGGGTCGGAATAAGGTCACTTTTTTAGTTCCGTGAAAATGAAAATGAACCAAATCTGCTAAATCCATATCGTAATGCGCCAGTACTTTGCTACCCTTACCACCAAAGAACATGACTGGCAGTTTTTTAAAAAACGGTAAGCCAATGTCTGGATATTCAAAATCCTTTATCAACTCAGGCATTTTTTGCAGTACGTTGTAAAAAAACATGCGTAAATCGGTCGGCTTTGTTTTTAAAATCTCCACGTAATCGTACAACTTCATTTTTTTTGCGGGTACGACAGATTTCTTTCTTCCTTTTGTAGGTACATTGTTGTACAAAGGCACCACCTGATCTCCAGCCAGTGATTGTATATACTCTAAATCCCATTTTTTATAGGCTGGCCAATCTTTGGTGAGGTTTTCAATCAATACGGGCTCTTGAGGTTTATAGTAGTTTTCTATAAACTCTTCTTTGGTCACGTTTTTAATCCTTTTAACAGGAGTGGTTTTTATGGTACCCATTTTATGTAGTGCTCTTTTTTTTATTAAAAATAAGAAGATTAAACAACAATGGCTGAATTGTAAACGCAATTAACATTGCTGAAAAAATACCGATAATGGTCACCAATGAAATAGAATATAGCGCAGGGTGCTTCGCAAAGATCAATACGCCAACTCCCAATAGGGTTGTAATGACCGAAAGCAATATCGAAGTCTTGTGCGTAGCCAGCGTATTCAGGTTTGTTTTTTGCTGTTTTAACAATCCATTGGTTATAAAAATGCTATAATCGACACCCAGTCCAAAAATAAAAGTGGAAATAATCACATTAAAAATATTGAACTGTAAATTGAAAAATCCCATGAGGCCAACGGTAATAAACCAAGTACCCATAATAGGAATAATGGTAACCAAGGTTACTTTTAAGTTCCGATAAAAAAGCAAAAGCAGCAAAAAAACAACACCAAGACAATAAAATATGAGGGTATTAAATTCATCCTTCAAATTACCAAGTAAGAGTTCGTTCATCGCCTGTCTATCGATCACCAGCGTATTTTTATACTCTACAAAAGTATTTTTCACTAATTCGCTTTTAGCATCATCCACTTTTACGAGTGACGTTACCGTATTAAAATTTTCTTCGGAAGCAATAAAATCGTTTATCGCCAACGAACCAATGTTTTGGTATTGGTCGATTGAGATTGGATTAAATTCTTCATCCAGGAGCCTATAAAATTCTTGGTGCGTTGTCGTTTTAAAACCAAAGGGCTTTCCGCTGGCTATCAAATCTGTTTTAACTTTGGTTTTTACTTCGGTATTCCAAAATTGATCCCACTTTTCAATTTTTTTGAGTTGTCTTTTTTCAGAATTAATTAAGGCGGCGATGGAATTAAACCGGATGATGTCACCTTCAGTTTGCAGCACATTCAACTGTTGATAGACCTTGTCGTTTTCTTCTAAAGCTTGTTCTAGTGAATTTCCGAAAGTCGTTATGTATAATGACTTGGCCGTCGCATTCGTTAAACTGTCCAGGTTTTTTTCAGCTTTCTTTAAAGCTTCGGGCTCATAATTGAGTTGGGAGAGATCATTGTTGAATTCAACCTTATTGTAGGTGAAAATACTCACAATTGTTACCAGAACTATAAAACCTATGACGAGTTTGTTTTTCTGAAAAGAATACGCAGCAAAGCGATCTAAAATGGTCTTTTTTGTTTTCTCAGTGGGTTTTCCTTTATACACCTGAGGTATAAAAATTAACGCAAAAACCGATGCACCCAACACACTAACAGCTGCAAATAGACCAAGATCCTGTAAAGCTTGCGAGTTAATAAAAAGCAAACACAGAAATGCTAATGCTGTTGTGAGACTACTCATCAATATAGGCTTCACCACATCTAGATATAGTTCTTGTATGGTCTCATTGTTACGAATATGCGTTAAAATATGCAACGAATAATCTAAGGTTACCCCCAACAAAACCGAACCAATCCCTAATGAAATTGCCGATATTTCACCGCGATACAGGTATAAAAAAGCAACCGATAACAAACCTCCAAAAATTGTGGGCACAAAGAGAATAATCGGGATGGTGAATTTTCGGTAAAAAAGAATAAACAGCAACAGCAAAACCGTCAACGCGATGGAGACGGTAAATTGAATATCACTTTTTATCTGTTGCGCATTGGCAACTGCTATTAACGCACCACCATAATATTCACTTTCCGCTTTATTGACGAATTGTTCATTTAATTTTTCTTGTAATTTATAAAGTTGGGTTACAAATAGTTCATTTTTATCGGTTTCAGAAGTTGCGTAGGTGGGCGTGATAAACAACAACAAATTCTGTTCGCTTTTACTTACTAAAAATCCTTCTTTGAGAATAAACTCGTCGTTTAATCCTAATTGTTTAAAGTGTTCAATCCCTAGCAAGGATATGCCTAAAGGATCTTTCACAATAATTTCTTTGGCGACCAGTCCCGAAGGTGAGGCCAAGGTTTTATAATTTACTGCTGTGATCTCGGCAATACTATCGGCAGGCAATTTGCTTTCTAAAAGAGCATAATCTACTTCCGTTAAAAATAGTGGTGCGTTATCGTACACAAAATCTAAAGTCTCTAGCGCGGTATCTTCGGCTAATTTCCCTTGAACATCCTTTATATAGTCTGCTGAAGTCGCGTTAAGACTATCTATAAATAAACTGGCATATTCGGTAAGATCTTCGGTTGCGCCTTCTTGTTTTTTCTGAATATTTACAATGATCTTATCTGAAAAATCAACCGTATTGAGTACTTTTTGTAGTTGTTCATTTTCTGAAGTTGTCGGGATCAGTTTTGAAATATCTTCTTCAAACGAAATTCGCGTTGCAACGGAAATCAATATCCCAAAAAGCAAAAATAACCCTACACCAAAGTAAAAGGGATGTTTTCTTAAGTAGCGATATGTATGATAAAAATATTTATCCATCACCAACTACTTTTTTACGGGTTGCAAATTTTAAAATAATGTACCCTATAAAACCGAAAAGAACCGCAGCAGAAATCGATAAGGTGATACTTCCTATTAAATAGGACTCTAGATGTTTTACAGCATCAAAAT
>Ga0207891_1000379_pt1 | contig 32142 bp, 29 predicted proteins | sample LinPmetageLP50_FD_184061 | JGI IMG/M metagenome (GOLD analysis project Ga0207891, IMG submission 184061) | Marine viral communities from the Pacific Ocean - LP-50 (SPAdes) | ecosystem: Environmental > Aquatic > Marine > Oceanic | place: Pacific Ocean | collected 2011-08-27 | reverse complement strand
CAGCTTTAAAATCGTACTATAAATTTCTACTGAAAACAAAGCAGATTGAAGAAAACCCTTTAGCAAAGCACAAAGCATTAAAAACGGCAAAAAAAATACAGGTGCCTTTTTCTGAAAAAGAGATCGCAGCCGTGATTGATTTATTGGAAGCGGCAGCAGGGTTTGAGGCGTTACGAAATAAATTGATTGTAGAGTTGTTCTATACCACAGGAATGCGGCGTGCAGAATTGGTGAATTTAACGATGCATTCTATTTCAGCCGCACAGCAATCGGTTAAGGTGTTGGGGAAGCGAAATAAAGAGCGTATTGTGCCATTGCTTCCATCGGTGCTGGAGACCTATAATCGTTATCTAAAGGAACGCAGTGAGCTTGTTTTCATCAGGGATAAAAGCATCCTTCTGTTAACTTCTAAAGGAGATAAGATTTATGAGACTCTCGTATACCGGGTTATAAATTCTTATTTTAGTTTAACGTCAGAGAAAGTGAAACGTAGTCCACATATCTTAAGGCATTCTTTTGCCACCCACCTTTTAAATGAGGGAGCCGACCTTAATGCGGTTAAAGAGTTATTGGGTCATGCGAGTTTGGCATCAACTCAAGTGTATACACATAACAGTATTGCTTCATTAAAAAAGGTATATGGCAACACACATCCAAGGAACTTAAAATAAAGTGTAATTTTAATTGCATTTTTTTTAAAAAAAGTTTTGTGGAAAACAAAAATTCTCTACATTTGCAGTCCGTTAGAAATAGCGGACTTTTTTATGCCGAATTATTCAGCTTAAAAAAGTACAAAAAGCCGATGTAGCTCAGCTGGCTAGAGCAGCTGATTTGTAATCAGCAGGTCGTGGGTTCGAGTCCCTCCATCGGCTCTTTAATTTTGACAAATTGATTTATTTTGAGTTTAGATTTTTAAACTCAAATTTGGCAAAAAGGGGAGATACTCAAGCGGCCAACGAGGGCAGACTGTAAATCTGCTGACTACGTCTTCGCAGGTTCGAATCCTGCTCTCCCCACAATCATTAGGTGTTAATCCTAAATGAAGGTTAAAGGTTTTGTTAATCGCGTATTAATCATTATCTTTGCACTCGTTTTTGAAGCAAATTTTGTTTTAAAAACACATTGAAATTTTGAGAAATAATAAAAGCGGGAGTAGCTCAGTTGGTAGAGCGTCAGCCTTCCAAGCTGAATGTCGCCAGTTCGAACCTGGTCTCCCGCTCTAATAAATTCCTGTGAAGGCAGGAATCTCTTCCTTTTTTTAATAAGGAGAAGATAGAATACTTTACGCCGGTGTAGCTCAGGGGTAGAGCGTTTCCTTGGTAAGGAAGAGGTCATGAGTTCAAATCTCATCATTGGCTCAATAGTTTAGACAAAGAATAACACTATTATATAACTAAGATTAAATTAATACAAAATGGCAAAAGCAACATATGATCGTTCGAAGCCTCACTTAAATGTAGGTACAATTGGACACGTAGATCACGGTAAAACAACTTTAACAGCAGCTATTACTAAATGTATGGCTGATGCTGGATATTCTGAAGCAAGATCTTTCGATCAGATCGACAACGCACCAGAAGAAAAAGAAAGAGGAATAACAATTAACTCTTCACACGTAGAGTATCAAACTGCAAATCGTCACTACGCACACGTTGACTGTCCTGGTCACGCCGATTACGTAAAGAACATGGTAACTGGTGCTGCGCAGATGGACGGTGCTATCTTAGTTGTAGCTGCAACAGATGGACCAATGCCACAAACACGTGAGCACATCCTTCTTGGACGCCAGGTAGGTATTCCACGTATCGTTGTTTTTATGAACAAAGTGGATATGGTTGATGATGAAGAATTATTAGAACTTGTTGAGATGGAGATCAGAGATCTGTTGTCTTTCTACGAGTATGATGGTGATAATGGACCTGTTATCGCTGGTTCTGCACTTGGTGCATTAAACGGTGAGCAAAAATGGGTTGATACAGTATTAGAATTAATGGAAGCTGTTGATACTTGGATTGAAGAGCCAGAACGTGAAATTGATAAGCCTTTCTTAATGCCTATCGAGGATGTATTCTCTATTACAGGTCGTGGTACTGTAGCAACTGGTCGTATTGAGACAGGTGTTGCAAACACTGGAGATCCTGTTGAGATCATTGGTATGGGAGCTCAAAAATTAACTTCTACAATTACGGGTATTGAAATGTTCCGTCAGATCCTTGATAGAGGTGAGGCAGGAGATAACGCTGGTATCTTGTTAAGAGGTATTGAAAAATCACAAATCTCTCGTGGGATGGTAATCACTAAGCCTGGTTCTGTAACACCACATGCTAAGTTTAAAGCTGAGGTTTATGTATTGAAAAAAGAAGAAGGTGGACGTCACACTCCATTCCATAATAACTACCGTCCACAGTTCTACGTACGTACAACTGATGTAACTGGAAACATTTCTCTTCCAGAAGGTGTTGAAATGGTAATGCCAGGAGACAACTTGACAATTCACGTAGAGCTTATTCAAGCAATTGCGATGAGTGTAGGTTTACGTTTTGCAATCCGTGAGGGTGGTAGAACAGTAGGTGCTGGTCAGGTTACTGAAATTTTAGACTAATTATAGTCAATAAATATAAGTAAAGGTGTCGCGCTATTTAGCGTGACGCCTTGACTTTTATAACGGGTTTAGCTCCTTGGTGAGTGTTTAAACGCCCTATACGGGTTTAGCTCAGTTGGTAGAGCACTGGTCTCCAAAACCAGGTGTCGTGAGTTCGAGTCTCGCAACCCGTGCAATTTTTAAGAAAAGTATTAGTTAATTCGTTTCTTCAGAAAAACAATAAACACCAATTGATAATGGTAAATTATATAAAAGAATCTTATAGCGAACTAAAAAACCATGTAACGTGGACTCCTTGGGCGGAAGCACAGCGTCTTACCGTTATTGTGGCAGTATTTTCGGTTGTACTTGCGTTAGCAGTATGGGGTGTTGATACCGTTTTTAGTGGTGTTATCGAGGCTTATTTTAACTGGATCAAGTCGTAATGATGACTGAAACAAAAAGTACAAAAAAGTGGTATGTTGTCCGTTCAGTAAGTGGACAGGAAAACAAGATTAAAGAGTATCTCGAGTCTGAGATTACGCGTTTAAATCTTGAGGATTATATTGAACAGATCCTAGTTCCTACTGAAAAGGTAATCCAAATTCGCAACGGGAAAAAAGTGAACAAAGAGCGTGTTTTCTTTCCTGGCTATATTATGGTACAAGCGACATTGGCAGGAGAGATTCCACACATTATTAAATCTGTAAACGGAGTGATCGGTTTCTTGGGTGAAACCAAAGGAGGAGAACCCGTACCATTAAGACAATCTGAAGTAAACAGGATGTTAGGTAAGGTAGATGAGTTGGCAGTACAAGATGATAGCGTTAATATCCCTTTCATCATTGGTGAGACAATAAAAGTTATCGATGGGCCTTTTAATGGTTTCAACGGTACAGTAGAGAAAATAAATGAAGAAAAGCGTAAGCTTGAAGTGATGGTTAAGATCTTCGGAAGAAAGACACCATTAGAATTAAGCTATATGCAAGTAGAAAAAGTTTAATTGTTACACGCTATAAAATAGGTTGTTTCTTAGGCTTCCACTCAAGAAAAGACCACATTAAAATTTAGAAAATGGCAAAAGAAATAGGTAAAGTAGTAAAGTTGCAAGTTCGTGGAGGAGCGGCTAATCCGTCTCCACCAGTTGGACCAGCTTTAGGTGCTGCCGGTGTGAACATTATGGAGTTCTGTAAGCAGTTTAATGCTAGAACTCAAGATAAACAAGGTAAAGTATTACCAGTACAGATTACGGTGTATAAAGACAAGTCCTTTGACTTTGTTATTAAGACCCCTCCTGCTGCGGTACAAATCCTTGAAGCTGCTAAGACCAAAAAAGGGTCTGGTGAGCCACACATTAAAAAGGTAGCAACTATCTCTTGGGATCAAGTAAGAGCAATTGCAGAAGACAAAATGCCCGATCTTAATGCATTTACCGTAGAGTCTGCTATGAAAATGGTAGCCGGTACAGCAAGATCAATGGGTGTGAAAGTTAAAGGTGCTGCACCTTTTTAACCTAGTAAAAGAATCTATAAAATGGCAAGATTAACAAAAAAGCAAAAAGAAACCCGATTAATGGTAGAGGATAGAACCTATACTGTTGCCGAGGCTTCTGCTTTAATAAAAGAAATCACCAAAGTAAATTTTGATGCCTCTGTAGACTTGGCGGTACGTCTTAACGTGGATCCACGTAAAGCGAACCAAATGGTTAGAGGTGTTGTAACCTTACCACACGGTACAGGTAAAGATGTAAAGGTATTAGCCTTGGTAACTCCAGATAAGGAAGCTGAAGCTAAAGAAGCCGGTGCAGATTACGTTGGTTTAGACGAGTACCTCGATAAGATAAAAGGAGGATGGACAGATGTTGACGTTATCGTTACCATGCCAAGTGTTATGGGTAAATTAGGACCATTAGGCCGTGTTTTAGGACCTCGTGGATTAATGCCTAACCCAAAGACTGGTACAGTAACTATGGACGTTGCTAAAGCGGTTTCAGATGTGAAAGCTGGTAAAATCGACTTTAAAGTTGAGAAAAACGGTATTGTGCATGCAGCAGTTGGAAAAGCATCTTTTGATGCTGAAAAAATTGCAGGAAACGCAAGAGAATTATTAACGACACTTGTAAAATTAAAGCCTCAGGCTGCAAAAGGAATTTACATCAAGAGCATTTTTATGTCTTCGACGATGAGTCCTTCTGTAGAAATTGATACCAAAAGGTTTACTGAGCAGTAAAATTTCTAAGATATGACAAGAGAAGAAAAATCACAGGTAATAGAAACTTTAACTGCACAGTTGTCCGAAAATGCTACTATATATTTAGCAGATATTTCAGGACTGGATGCAGGTGCCACTACAAACTTACGTCGTGCTTGTTTTAAAGCAGGAGTGAAGTTGAATGTAGTAAAGAATACCTTGCTTGCTAAAGCGATGGAAAGTTGTGATAAAGACTTTGGAGAATTATCCGAAGTTTTAAAAGGCAACACCTCACTAATGGTTTCTGAAGCTAGCAATGCGCCAGCTAAGGTTATAAAAGAATTCAGAAAGAAATCTCAAAAACCATTATTGAAAGGAGCTTTCATCGAAGAAGCAATTTACGTAGGTGATGATCAATTGGATGCCCTTGTAGACATCAAGTCTAGAGAAGAGCTTATTGGAGACATCATTGGATTGTTACAATCCCCTGCTAAAAACGTTATCTCTGCTCTTAAGAGTGGTGGTAGTACAATTGCAGGTATAGTAAAAACCCTTTCAGAAAAAGAAGGGTAACATAAAATTAGCACTAATAAATACATAATAAATTACAATTTTTAAAAACGATAGAAAATGGCAGATTTAAAAGATTTCGCAGAAAAATTAGTTAACTTAACCGTAAAAGAGGTTAATGAATTAGCTACTATATTAAAAGATGAGTATGGTATCGAACCTGCTGCTGCAGCTGTAGCTGTTGCCGCTGGTGGTGGTGCTGGTGATGACGCCGCTGATGAAAAGACAGAATTCGACGTAATTCTTACAGCAGCTGGTGGTTCTAAATTAGCAGTTGTAAAACTGGTAAAAGAACTTACTGGAGCTGGTCTTAAAGACGCAAAAGGATTAGTTGATAATGCTCCTTCTCCAATTAAGGAAGGTGTATCTAAAGACGAAGCAGAAGCACTTAAAGCTCAATTAGAAGAAGCAGGAGCAGAGGTTGAGCTTAAGTAAGCTCCCACAACTCCAAACCTTAAGGTTTAGGTCTTCCGAATCGCTTCGGAAAGACCTAAACCATTTTGCGTATATAAAGGTGAACCAATAATTGTATACGCACACACTATTTATTTTAATTAAAATTCCGTCCATAGATGTCAGCAACGCAAACTGAAAGATTGAATTTTTCCTCTGTACAGAACAAGCCGGATTACCCGGATTTTCTAGATATCCAGATTAAATCCTTTCAGGATTTTTTTCAACTGGAAACCAAGTCAGAAGAAAGAGGCCAAGAAGGACTTTACAAAACCTTCTTAGAGAATTTCCCAATTACCGATACGCGCAACCAGTTCGTATTAGAATTTTTAGATTATTTCGTAGACCCGCCAAGATACTCTTTACAAGAGTGTATAGAGCGTGGTCTTACCTATAGTGTGCCTTTAAAAGCACGTCTAAAATTATATTGTACAGATCCAGAACATGAAGATTTTGAAACAATCGTTCAGGATGTTTACCTAGGCGTTATTCCTTATATGACCCCTGCAGGTACTTTTTGTATCAATGGTGCAGAACGTGTTGTTGTATCTCAGTTGCACCGTTCGCCTGGTGTTTTCTTTGGACAGTCTTTCCACGCTAATGGAACAAAATTATATTCTGCCCGTGTAATTCCTTTTAAAGGATCATGGATAGAATTTGCTACCGATATCAATAGCGTTATGTACGCGTATATCGATAGAAAGAAAAAATTACCAGTTACAACTCTTTTCCGAGCTATTGGATTTGAAAGAGATAAGGATATTCTTGAAATCTTTGATCTTGCTGAAGAAGTAAAAGCTTCAAAAACTGGGTTAAAAAAATACTTAGGTCGTAAGTTAGCTGCACGTGTGCTTAAAACTTGGCATGAGGATTTCGTGGATGAAGATACAGGTGAAGTAGTTTCTATTGAAAGAAACGAAATCGTATTGGACCGTGATACTGTTTTAGACAAAGACCATATCGAAGAGATCATGGATTCGGGTTCTAAGACCATCCTTTTACACAAAGAGGACAATCATCTAGCAGATTATGCTATTATCCACAATACATTACAAAAGGATCCTACCAATTCAGAAAAAGAAGCGGTAGAACATATATACAGACAATTACGTAACGCTGAACCGCCAGATGAGGAAACCGCTCGTGGTATCATCAATAAGTTGTTTTTCTCAGACCAGAGATATAACTTAGGAGAGGTAGGACGTTACCGTATGAACAAGAAATTAGGTCTTGATATCGAAATGGACAAGCAAGTCTTGACCAAACTGGATATCATTACCATTGTTAAATATTTAATTGAATTGATCAACTCTAAAGCAGAGATCGATGATATTGATCACCTATCTAACCGTCGTGTACGTACCGTAGGGGAGCAGTTGTCATCTCAGTTTGGAGTAGGGTTGGCCCGTATGGCAAGAACAATTCGTGAGCGAATGAATGTTCGTGACAACGAAGTGTTTACACCTATAGATTTAATTAATGCGAAGACCTTGTCTTCAGTAATTAATTCTTTCTTCGGAACAAACCAATTATCTCAGTTTATGGATCAAACCAATCCACTGGCCGAAATTACGCACAAGCGTCGTTTATCAGCCCTTGGACCAGGAGGTTTATCAAGAGAAAGAGCAGGATTTGAGGTTCGTGATGTGCACTATACACACTACGGAAGATTATGTCCTATTGAAACTCCTGAAGGACCGAATATTGGATTGATATCGTCACTTTCAGTGTATGCTAAAGTGAACAATCTTGGTTTTATTGAAACACCATACCGTAAGGTAACAGACGGTAAGATTGATTTCAAAAACGAAGCACAATACCTTTCAGCTGAAGAAGAAGAGGGACAATTAATTGCACAAGCTAACATTCCTTTAACCAAGGAAGGTCAAATCGATACCGATCGTGTAATTGCACGTATGGAAGGTGATTTCCCGGTTGTAGATCCTAAGACGGTGAATTACGCCGATGTAGCACCCAACCAGATTTCATCTATCTCGGCTTCATTAATCCCATTTTTGGAACATGATGATGCCAACCGTGCCTTGATGGGATCTAACATGATGCGCCAGGCAGTACCTTTATTAATCGCAGATTCTCCTATCGTAGGAACTGGATTAGAAAGACAAATTGCTAGTGATTCGCGTGTATTAATCAATGCAGAAGGTGATGGAGTAGTGGAGTATGTTGATGCAAACGAAATTACCATCAAATACGACCGTACCGAAGAAGAGCGCATGGTTAGTTTTGATACGGATAACAGAACGTATAATCTGGTAAAATTCAGAAAAACAAACCAAAGTACCTCTATTAACTTGAAGCCTATTGTACGAAAGGGCGATCGCGTTAAGAAAGGTCAAGTACTTTGCCAAGGGTATGCAACCGAAAAAGGAGAATTAGCATTGGGTAGAAATATGAAAGTAGCCTTTATGCCTTGGAAAGGGTATAACTTTGAGGATGCCATCGTAATTTCTGAAAAAGTAGTGCGTGAAGATATCTTTACTTCTATTCATATTGATGAATATTCATTAGAAGTTAGAGATACTAAATTAGGGAATGAAGAATTAACTAATGATATTCCTAACGTTTCAGAAGAGGCTACAAAAGACCTAGATGAACACGGTATGATACGCGTTGGTGCAGAAGTAAAACCTGGTGATATATTAATAGGTAAGATTACTCCAAAAGGAGAAAGTGACCCTACACCAGAAGAAAAATTACTTCGTGCCATCTTTGGTGATAAAGCTGGAGATGTAAAAGATGCTTCTTTAAAAGCTTCACCATCGTTAAGAGGTGTTGTTATAGACAAGAAACTTTTTGCCCGTGCGGTTAAAGATAAGCGTAAGAGAGCAAAAGATAAAGAAGATATTGCTGCATTAGAGGTAAAGTATGATGCGAAGTTTGATGCCTTAAAAGAGGTGTTGACCGAGAAGCTTTTTACTATCGTAGGTGGAAAAACAGCACAAGGCGTGATGAACGATCTTGGTGAGGTTATTTTCCCTAAAGGTAAAAAGTACACGCTAAAAATGTTAAATGCTGTAGATGACTACATACACTTAACAGGCGGAACTTGGGCAACAGATGACGAGACCAACGCATTGGTAGCAGATTTAATGCACAATTATAAAATTAAAGAAAACGATCTTCAAGGAAACTTACGTCGTGAGAAGTTTACAATCTCTGTAGGGGATGAGTTGCCATCAGGTATCTTAAAACTTGCGAAGGTGTATATCGCGAAAAAACGTAAATTAAAGGTAGGTGATAAGATGGCGGGACGTCACGGTAACAAAGGTATTGTTGCACGTATCGTTAGAGAAGAGGATATGCCTTTCTTAGAAGATGGAACACCAGTAGATATCGTGTTGAACCCTCTTGGGGTACCATCACGTATGAACATTGGTCAGATCTATGAAACGGTGCTTGGATGGGCTGGACAAAAACTAGGACGCAAATATGCGACCCCAATTTTTGACGGTGCTACCATAGACCAGATCAATGAGTTGACAGATGAAGCTGGAATTCCAAGATATGGACATACGTATCTTTTTGATGGCGGTACAGGACAACGTTTTGATCAACCTGCAACAGTAGGGGTGATTTATATGTTGAAACTGGGTCACATGGTTGATGATAAGATGCACGCACGTTCTATTGGACCCTACTCATTAATTACACAACAACCATTAGGTGGTAAAGCACAGTTTGGTGGTCAACGTTTTGGTGAGATGGAAGTGTGGGCACTGGAAGCCTATGGCGCTTCAGCAACGCTAAGAGAAATCTTAACAGTGAAGTCAGATGATGTGATAGGTAGAGCTAAAACGTACGAAAGTATTGTTAAAGGAGAGGCGATGCCAGAACCAGGTCTGCCAGAATCGTTCAACGTGTTAATGCACGAATTGAAAGGTCTTGGACTGGACATACGATTAGAAGAATAGTGAATCCCCGCGCAAGCGGGGAACTCACCGTTTTCTTCGGAAGCTGTTAAAAGTTTCCAATTCAACAATAATAAAGATTATTATATAGCATTATGGCAAGAAATAATAACGAACAACAACAGAAGAAATTTAATAAAATTTCGATCGGTTTAGCTTCACCAGAATCTATTTTAGCAGAATCTAGAGGTGAAATCTTAAAGCCTGAAACAATTAACTACCGTACGCACAAACCTGAGCGAGACGGTCTTTTCTGTGAGCGTATTTTTGGTCCTGTAAAGGATTACGAATGTGCCTGTGGTAAATATAAAAGAATTCGCTACAAAGGTATCGTCTGTGACCGTTGTGGTGTAGAGGTAACTGAGAAAAAAGTACGTCGTGACCGTGTAGGGCACATTAACCTTGTTGTGCCAGTAGCACACATTTGGTACTTTAGAAGTTTGCCTAACAAGATTGGATACCTTTTAGGGCTTCCATCAAAAAAACTGGACATGATTATTTACTACGAACGCTATGTAGTAATTCAGCCAGGTATTGCAAAAAATGAAGAAGGAGAACCAGTACAAAAACTAGATTTCTTAACCGAAGAGGAATATTTAAACATTTTAGATAGTCTTCCGCAAGAGAATTTATATTTAGATGATGCAGATCCAAACAAATTCATCGCCAAGATGGGTGCTGAATGTTTGATCGAGTTATTAAACCGTATTGATCTTAATGAACTTTCGTTTGAATTAAGACATAAGGCAAATAACGAAACCTCCAAACAACGTAAAACAGAAGCATTAAAGCGTCTTCAAGTAGTTGAAGCACTTCGTGATGCTAACAAGAATCGTGAGAACAGGCCAGAATGGATGATCATGAAGGTGGTTCCTGTAATTCCGCCAGAATTACGCCCATTGGTACCGCTTGATGGAGGTCGTTTTGCAACTTCAGATTTAAATGATCTGTACCGTCGTGTAATTATTCGTAACAACCGTCTAAAGCGTTTGATGGAAATCAAAGCTCCTGAGGTAATTTTACGTAATGAGAAGCGTATGCTTCAAGAATCGGTAGATTCATTATTTGATAATACGCGTAAGTCTTCAGCAGTAAAAACAGACAGTAACCGTCCGCTTAAATCACTTTCAGATTCATTGAAAGGAAAGCAAGGGCGTTTCCGTCAAAACTTACTTGGTAAGCGTGTGGATTATTCAGCACGTTCGGTAATTGTTGTTGGACCCGAATTAAGATTATTTGAATGTGGTATCCCTAAGGATATGGCAGCAGAACTTTACAAGCCTTTTGTAATCCGTAAATTGATCGAAAGAGGAATTGTAAAGACCGTAAAATCTGCAAAGAAAATTATAGATAAAAAAGAGCCAGTAGTTTGGGATATCTTGGAAAACGTCCTTAAAGGACATCCAGTATTACTAAACCGTGCGCCTACATTACACCGTTTAGGTATCCAAGCTTTTCAGCCTAAATTAATTGAAGGTAAAGCAATCCAGTTACACCCATTAGTGTGTACTGCATTTAATGCCGATTTTGATGGAGATCAAATGGCGGTTCACCTTCCGTTAGGACCAGAGGCTATTTTAGAGGCTCAGTTATTAATGTTGGCATCGCACAATATCTTAAACCCTGCAAATGGTTCACCAGTGGCGGTACCTTCTCAGGATATGGTATTGGGTCTGTATTATATGACCAAGCTTAGAAAGTCAACAGATGAAGTAAAGGTAAAAGGAGAAGGCTTGACGTTCTATTCGGCTGAAGAAGCTGTTATTGCTTATAACGAGAAACAAGTTGACCTAAATGCTGAAATCAAAATCAGAACTAAAGATTTTGATGAGAACGGAGAACTTAAAATGCAGATTATTACGACTACTTTAGGTAGAGTAATTTTTAACGAGCAAGTACCAGAGGAAGCAGGATATATTAATGAGGTGTTGACTAAAAAGTCATTGCGTGATATTATTGGTGGTATTCTTTCGGTAACTAGTGTTCCAAGAACAGCAGATTTCCTTGATGCGATTAAGACATTAGGATATAAATTTGCTTTCGAAGGTGGTTTGTCTTTTAGTTTAGGAGATATTATTATCCCTGCTGAAAAACAACAAATGATTGATGATGCAAACAAGCAGGTAGATGCAATTGTAGGAAACTATAATATGGGTCTTATTACCAACAATGAACGTTACAATCAAGTAATTGACATTTGGACTGCAACGAATGCGGAACTTACCGAGCTTTCTATGAAGCGTATTCGCGAAGATCAGCAAGGGTTCAACTCGGTGTATATGATGCTTGACTCTGGAGCCCGTGGATCTAAAGAACAGATTCGCCAGTTAACAGGGATGCGTGGTTTGATGGCAAAACCTAAAAAATCGAACAGTGGTGGAGGAGAAATTATTGAAAACCCAATTCTTTCTAACTTTAAGGAAGGACTTTCAATTCTTGAATACTTTATCTCTACGCACGGTGCGCGTAAAGGACTTGCAGATACGGCATTAAAAACAGCCGATGCAGGATACTTAACACGTCGTCTTGTTGATGTTTCTCAAGATGTAATCGTAAATACTGAAGATTGTGGTACATTAAGAGGTATCGAAGTTTCGGCATTGAAGAAAAATGAAGAAGTTGTTGAAACATTAGGAGCACGAATTATAGGTAGGACTGCTCTCAATGATGTAATAGATCCACTTACAAAAGAGGTATATGTAAAATCTGGTGAGCATATTTATGAAAATATTGCCAAAAAGATTGAAGCATCGCCTTTAGACTCTGTTGAAGTTCGTTCTGCACTTACGTGTGAAGCGAAGAAAGGGATTTGTTCACAGTGTTACGGTAGAAACCTAGCGACCAATAAAATGGTACAGCGAGGAGAAGCTGTTGGTGTTGTTGCAGCACAGTCTATTGGGGAGCCAGGAACGCAATTAACGCTTCGTACCTTCCACGTGGGTGGTATTGCAGGTAACATTTCAGAAGAAAACAAACTCGCTGTTAAATTTGACGGTAGAGCAGAGATCGAAGATCTTAAGACGGTTAAAGGTGAAGATAGTGACGGAAAAGAAATTGATATCATTATCTCCCGTACTTCAGAAATTAAGTTGATTGATGAGAAAACAGGAATTACCTTAAGTACTAATAACATTCCTTATGGTTCTACACTATTTGTAAAAGATGGTGATAAGCTTAAGAAAGGTGATGTAGTATGTCAATGGGATCCATATAACGGTGTAATTATTTCAGAATTTGCTGGTAAGATTAAATATGAGAATATTGAGCAAGGGGTTACATTCGCTGTAGAAATAGATGAACAAACAGGTTTCCAAGAGAAAGTAATTACAGAATCTAGAGACAAGAAAAAGATTCCTACCCTACAGATTGTTGGTAAAAAAGACGAAGTAATTCGTTCTTATAACCTACCTGTAGGCGCTTTAATTAGTGTTGAAGATGATGAAAAAATCAAGATTGGTAAAATCTTGGTGAAAATTCCACGTAAATCTTCTAAAGCAGGGGATATTACAGGAGGTCTTCCACGTGTAACCGAGTTATTTGAAGCACGTAACCCTTCTAATCCAGCTGTAGTAAGTGAGATTGATGGTGTTGTTTCCTTCGGAAAAATAAAACGTGGTAACCGTGAGATTATCGTAGAGTCTAAATTGGGCGAAATCAAAAAGTACTTGGTTAAATTAAGTAACCAGATACTCGTTCAGGAAAATGACTACGTAAGAGCAGGAATGCCATTATCTGATGGTTCAATTACACCAGAAGATATCTTGAGAATTAAAGGCCCATCTGCAGTACAGCAATACTTAGTGAACGAAGTTCAAGAAGTATACCGTTTGCAAGGGGTGAAGATCAACGATAAGCACTTTGAAGTGGTTGTGAGACAAATGATGCGTAAAGTACGTATCGTGGATAGTGGAGACACTACATTCTTAGAAAATCAATTGGCGCATAAAGATGACTTTATAGAAGAAAATGATAAGATCTTTGGTATGAAAGTAGTGACCAACGCAGGTGACTCTGATACGATCAAAGAAGGTCAAATCATAACCTCCCGTGATTTACGCGATGAGAATTCTATCTTAAGAAGAGCAGATAAGACCCTTATTGAAGCACGTGATGCTGTTAATGCAACAGCAACACCAATTCTTCAAGGAATTACGAGAGCGTCGTTACAGACTAAATCGTTTATTTCTGCTGCATCCTTCCAGGAAACAACTAAAGTATTAAACGAAGCTGCAGTTGCAGGTAAGGTAGATACATTAGAAGGTCTGAAGGAAAATGTGATTGTAGGACATAAGATCCCAGCCGGTACCGGTATGAGAAAATATGATACTATTATTGTAGGTTCTAAACAGGAATTGGAAGAAATGACTAAAGAAAAGCAAGAAGTTAATTATAATTAGTGAACGTGCTGTTTTGAAAGCATAGCGCATCAAAACAGCCACAGTGAACTATCCCGACGCAGTCGGGATCTTGTAACTCGAAAATGTAAGATTACCGACGCAGGTCGGGATCTTGCAAATCAAATATCAAAATCCCGTGACAACTTCATGGGATTTTGTGTTTTTAAAAATCAAAGTAGAAATAATAACTGGTTGTTGAAGGCGACCAATAAACATATTAAAATGGCAGACGAGAAGAAAACCAATCCTAAACAAGGACAGATCAATATAGAACTAGATGAGGCAGTAGCTCAGGGCATTTACAGCAACCTCGCTATAATAAATCATTCAAAATCTGAATTTGTAGTCGATTTTGTAACCATTATGCCTGGTGTTCCTAAGAGTAAAGTAAAATCCAGAATTATTTTAACTCCACAACACGCAAAACGGTTTTTAAAAGCATTGCATGATAATGTGGGGCGTTTTGAAAAAGCACATGGCGAAATCAAAGATTATCAGCAACCGCCAATGCCCATTAATTTTGGTCCTACCGGAGAAGCATAAACAAAAAAGCCTTATTTGAACATAAGGCTTTTTTTGGTTTAAAATTGTACTGTATCTTAGCATAAAACATTCAACCGTATCGTATGAATTATATTCTTTTTGATGGCGCCGTCCGTAACCAGTTGCTTCCTTTTACATTTACGCGCCCCGTAGCAGATATCCGAATTGGGATTATGACCATTCGCGAAAAATGGGAATTTATGTTAGGGTTTACAACGACCACGGTTACCGAAGATTATTTGAGTGAAAAATGGCCTATGGTCGAGCTTGAAGAAAACGTATTAATCAATGCGTCCTTTCTTCCTTCAGAAAATTTAGCAAATCTCATAAAAGGACTTTCTGAAAATCAGGCGCTATTTTTTGAAGAGGAACCCATTGCTTTTTTTGCTTCGGAAGGACAAGAAGTAATATTTGACGACTACGAAATTATTCAATATTCGTACGATGATGTCCTAAGAATAGAACACACATGGGATATTTTTTCGAAAAACCATGAAGCCATAATTAGGGATTTTGAAGCGATCACAAAAAATCGAACCTCCCAGCCCATTCCCGAAATGGCAGTCGCTTTCAACAAAGAACTTATATTTATTGAAGAAGGAGCAAAATTACCGCTCTGTAGCCTCAATGCGACAGAAGGCCCGATTTACATTGGCAAAGATTCAGAAATCATGGAAGGTGCTATGATACGGGGACCCTTTGCACTTTGTGAAGGCGCTACCGTTAAAATGAACAGTAAAATATATACTGGCTGTACCATTGGTCCTCATAGTAAAGTGGGTGGCGAATTAAATAACTCGGTTCTTTTTGGGTATTCTAACAAAGGGCACGACGGCTTTTTAGGAAATGCAGTGATAGGGGAATGGTGTAACTTGGGCGCAGATACTAACAACTCTAATCTTAAAAATAATTATACCGAAGTCCGTTTATGGGATTATGAAACAGAAGGTTTCGCTAAAACGGGATTGACGTTTTGCGGATTAATGATGGGCGACCACAGCAAATGTGGTATCAATACCATGTTTAATACGGGCACTGTAGTAGGAGTGAGCGCAAACATTTTTGGTAGTGGATTCCCTCGCAATTTTATCCCTAGTTTTAGTTGGGGCGGTAGTGCTGGCATGACGACCTACAAAACCAATCGTGCTTTTGAGGTGGCTAAAATTGTCATGCAAAGACGTAGTGTTGTATTCACAGACGAAGATGCCAAGATATTGGAACATGTTTTTGAAGCAACGGCCCATTGGAGGAGAAGTTGAACTATCTAATTCTCGTTCACAGGAGAGGAAATGTAAAATTGTTTTAATAATAAAAAAGAAAGTAAATCCCAAAAACAAAAAAAATAAGCATCACACTCCCAAAGACCAAGTATAGTTTACGTTTCCTGGCTTGTTCTTGTAATTCTAAACGTTTCTTAAACAGAGTAAAAGCCTTCGGGGACATTTTTTTATGGTCTGTGAATTGACCGTACATTTTTTGGTGTTTATCTACATCTTTTTCAAACATAGATACTCTAGTGCGCTTATTTGCCTTAAGCGATTGTATCATTGCTGCAACAGAACCTCCAAAACCCATTAATTTTGTTTAGCTATTTTAAAATAGTATAAAAATTTCATTATAATAGTGGTCATACATTGCTCTAGTCCATGACTGTCAAACTTTTATTGCTCCTTGTTTCATCGTTCCTTTTTAACATGTTTTAAAACTAAAAAATTCTGCGGATTAATTCCTAATCCGGTAACTTTTTTGCTTACAAAACGAATGGCCATATCATAATAGAGCGGAACAATAGGCGCATCTGCCATTACAATACTATCCATTTTTGTATATACTATTTTGCGCTGTGTGATGTCTGAAATGTTTTGTGCCGCTACATAGAGGCTGTCAAAAGTATTGTTTTTATAATGTGTATAGTTAGGGCCGTTTGGCGTAAAATTTTCACTGTAAAAAAGGGAAAGATAGTTTTCGGCATCAGGATAATCTGCAATCCAGCTTGCTCTAAAAATATCCAGTTCGCCACTGCTTTTCATTTGGCGTAAGGTGGAAGGCGGTACAACATCTATCGTAACACCAACTCCTAATTTCTGAAGTTCTCGTTGAATATACTCGCAGACATCAAGGTATTGGCTGTTAGTGCCAATGGTAATCTCTGGGGTTGTGTTGCCCGTTTCAAGTTTATATGTTTCAATTAATTGGCGTGCTTTTTCTGGATTATACTCATATCCTTTAATATTGTCAAACCCTGGTAGGCCCTTTGGGATAAAACCGTTCACTGCAGGGAAAGCCATGCCGTTACGTAAATATTTCACCATTTTTTCACGGTCAAAACCGTAATTCACCGCTTGCCGCAATGCTTTCGAATTGATTTCAGAAGTTTCAGTTCCTAGAAAAAAACCTAAATATTCAGTATTTAAATAAGGCGTAGTGATGAGTTTAAAATCGGCTTGATATTTAGGCTGTAATTGCCCTGTGGTGGTGATAATTTCATCTTTATATGAATTATCTAAACCTACCACCATATCTATTTTCCCTTGTGCAAATTGTAGAAATTCACTCTGTTTGTCGGGTAAAAAGGTAATTGCGACAGCCTCTAGGTACGGTAGTTGGTTCCCGTTTTTATCTTTTTCAAAATAGAGCGGATTTTTTCTGAATACAAGCTTTATGTTTTCTTCCCAAAGCTTAAATTGAAAGGGACCCGTTCCCACAGGATTGCTTCTAAAGTCACTTCCGTAGAACGAAACAGCTTCTTCTGGAACGACCGAGCAGTACCTCATGGACATTAGCCCTAAAAACGGCGGAAACGGACTTTTTAATTTGACAACAAAAGTGGTATCGTTTTCGGCCCTATAACTGTGTACATTCTGCAATACCCAACTTCCAGGAGAAGCCACTTGAGGAGAAGTTAAACGGTTAAAACTGTAAACAAAATCACTCGCAACTACGGTACGGGTTGAATCGGCACCAAAGACTTTATTCTTATGGAAATACACATCATCACGCAATGTGAACGTATAGGTTAGTGTAGTGTCATTAATCACCCAAGATTTCGCGACATCGGGTTTTACATTAAGTGAATCATCTAATTGTACCAACCCATTAAATAATTGATTGGATGGCCAGATGGCTTGGGGATTTCTGGCAAATGCAGGATCTAGTGTTGGGATATTACTATGCTCATTATACCTAAATACGAGATGGTCCTTCGTAGAATCTGCGTTATTGGTACATGCCGTGATTAAAATCAATGCTAGAACAGCAACAATTAAACTAACTGTTTTAATAGTACTATAGGGTTTTTGAGACAATTTTTGAGCGTTTATCAATGCCCTACGAATATATTGGTTTCTACGATTAATGTGAAGCATAATTTAAAAACATTCCTATTTTTAGCATTGGGTCAGGATAGGGGTAAACCAATAAATCTTTGTAAATTTGCATCCACAATTTTATGCTGATGTCCAATTCAAAAAAAGTCGCCTTTTACACCTTAGGTTGCAAGCTTAATTTTAGCGAAACCTCGACCATTGCCCGTTCTTTTTCTTCGGAAGGATTTGAGCGTGTAGATTTTACGGAGACGGCAGGTATCTATGTGATCAATACGTGTAGTGTTACCGAAAATGCCGATAAACGCTTTAAAAGTATTGTAAAGAAAGCACAAAAAGTAAATCCGGAAGCATTTGTTGTAGCGGTAGGTTGTTATGCGCAGTTAAAACCACAAGAATTGGCAGATGTAGATGGTGTTGATCTGGTTTTAGGAGCCACCGAAAAATTCAAAATTACAGATTACCTCAATGATCTTTCTAAAAATGATATGGGCGAGGTACATTCATGCGAAATCGAAGATGCCGATTTTTATGTAGGTTCGTATTCTATTGGAGATCGGACGCGGGCTTTTTTAAAGGTTCAGGACGGTTGCGATTATAAATGTACGTATTGCACCATCCCACTCGCAAGAGGGATATCAAGAAGTGATACGCTACAAAATGTATTGGATAATGCCGCAGCAATTTCAGCAAAGGGAATTAAAGAAATTGTACTCACGGGAGTTAATATCGGGGATTATGGAAAGGGTGAATTCGGCAATAAAAAACACCAGCACACTTTTTTTGAATTATGCCAGGCCTTGGATGAAGTAAACGGAATTGAGCGTCTGCGGATTTCTTCTATAGAACCCAATCTGCTGAAAAATGAAACGATCGATTTCGTTGCAACATCAAAAACATTTGTCCCTCATTTTCATATCCCGCTACAAAGTGGAAGTAACGCTATTCTCAAGTTGATGAAACGTCGTTATATGAAGGAATTATACGTGGATAGAGTACAGCGAATTAAAGCGGTGATGCCAAATGCTTGTATTGGCGTGGACGTTATCGTAGGTTTTCCAGGCGAAACTGATGAACATTTTTTAGAAACCTATAATTTTCTTACGGCCTTAGATATTTCGTATTTACATGTTTTCACTTATTCTGAACGCGATAACACGGAAGCCGCAAACATGAATGGTGTAGTGCGTAAAAAAGTGAGAAGTAAGCGCAGCAAAATGTTGCGAGGACTTTCAGTAAAAAAAAGAAGGGCTTTTTATGAAAGTCAGATGGGTAGTTTACATACGGCACTTTTTGAAGGTGAAAACAAGCAAGGGTATATTCACGGTTTTACCGAAAACTACGTGAAAGTAAAGAGCCCTTGGGATCCCTCCCTTGTAAATACGTTACATAATGTAATCTTGACTGAAATTGACGATGATGGGATCGTTAGGTTTGAATTTGCAACGGAGGCTGTTTCGGCTTAAATTTATGGAGTTTCAAAATCCAATAGTACCATTTCAGATTTTGTAGCACACAACGTACAAAAACAAAAACCATTAGTACAGCCGCAATTGGTCGTATTGCTATCTGGACATTCAATAGCAGCACAATTGTCTGTTGTGCAACCAGGACCTTGAGGCAGGTTGCCTTCGGTCACTACAAATGTAGTGTCGATATAGTTAAACAGATCTTCATCTGGGACGGTTTCAATAAACTCATTAAAAGTCGTTTCAGAAGGATATTTTACGACAGCCACAATATAATAACTAGCAGGTGTTAAATCTTCGAGCAGGGAATATTGATTGTCTTCTAAGTCTTTAACAGTAACGTCACTTTCGCCTTGTAGCGCAGTATAGAAATCGGTGTCATTGGGGTCTATTGCTGCGATTTTTAAGCCATAGACATAATCTTCTTGTTCTGCGGCGGTCCAAGTAAAAATAGTGTTCATGCTAATCTGTGAAAACAAAACAGGTTGCTGGAAAACGAGATTGGTATTGTCTAAGCCCGTATTGTCCTGACCTTCATCTGGAGCATCCGCGTCTTTACAGTTGGTAAAAACAAAAAGAATAGTCAGTAATAAAAGGAAATAATTTTTTATAAAAATTTTCATAGCGCGTAGGTTCGTCTAGTTAATAGATTGGAAGGGTCGAAAATACAAAAAATTATATATTTATACCTACTGGAAGCAGGTCTTTGTATTTTCTTCTATTTTTTCGCATAAAACCTGCAATTTCAGGGCTCGTGGGTACTAGGCTTATACCGCGATCACGGACCTCCTCAAAAACTGCTTTGATAAAAATATCCCTAAAACCTTGATTTTCTAGGTCTTCAGGCATTTCGTATTTAGTTAGAAATATCTTTCGATCTTGTAAGGCGTATTCTATCCGCGCCATATTGTCCCCTATCTCAAGCTCGAATTGTCTTAAAAACTCATTGTCTGTAATCTCTACATCTTCTATCATAATATTGTTTTTTTTAATTCATAGGTACTTCAATAAGAAGTACACGGCTATCTTTTTGGGCAGTAAGTTTAATTTCTTTTGTTTCCCATATGCCTAAGGCGTCACGGGACTGTAACGTATCATTTTCAATAATAATAGTGCCTTCTATCACAAAAATATAGACACCATGAGTAGTGTTTTTGAGTGAATAGGTTGTATCCGTTTTTTCGGTAAATTCACCTAGGTTAAAATAGGCTTGTTGATGGATCCAAAGGTCATTTTCTTTTGCTTTATCCTTCGGATAGATGATCGTTGTAATCTCATTTTGGTTAATGATCGAAGCAATCTTTTTTTGTTGATATCGTGGTTCAACTTCATCTGTTTCAGGAAATACCCAAATCTGAAACAACTTGCAGGGCTCTGTTGTACTGGCGTTTTGTTCACTGTGTTCTACACCGCTTCCTGCACTCATGAGTTGAATTTCTCCGCTTTCAATGACTTCAGAATTACCCATGGAGTCCTTATGTTTTAAGGCACCACTTTGGGGAATGGTGATTATCTCCATATTTTTATGAGGATGTTTGCCAAAACCCATGGCAGGGCCTATAAAATCATCATTTAGAACCCTAAGCATCCCGAATTGGACACGTTCAGGGTCAAAATAATTACCAAAACTGAAAGAATAATTTGCTTGAAGCCAACCATAATCTGCTGTACCCCTTGTTGAAGCGGGATGTGAAATCTTCTTCATGATTTAAAATAGATAGAATATCTTTGTAGTAAAGTTACGAAATATCTTAACACAAATGGGAAATCAAATAATAAAACCCGTATGAACACTGAAAAGATACATGTTTATTTAGTGCCAGGGCTTGCCGCGGGAAAGGAGATTTTTAGAAATATACAGCTACCTTCCAACAAGTTTGAAACCCATGTTATAGAATGGTTACTGCCTGAGCGAAAAGAAGCTATGGAGGTATATGCCAAAAAGATGGCAGCACTAATTGAACATAATAACGCTGTGTTAATCGGTGTTTCTTTTGGGGGGGTGGTCGTGCAAGAAATGAGTAAGTATTTAGATTTAAATAAACTAATCATCATCTCTAGTGTGAAGTCAAGACAAGAACTGCCAAGACGATTAAAATTTGCACGCAAAACAGGCTTATATAAATTGATGCCCACCAGTTTAGTGTTAAGTACAGATGACTTGACAAAATATGCCATAGGGCCGAGGTCCAAAAAACGTTTAGGACTTTATAATGATTATCTACATGTGCGCGATAAAACGTATTTAGATTGGTCTATAAAAAATATGGTCTGTTGGAAACAAGAGCAACCGCTAAAAAATGTGGATCATATTCATGGCGATGCCGATATGGTTTTTCCTATTAAATATATTAATGATTGCAAGGTGGTGAAGGGAGGTTCGCATGTTATGTTGTTGAACAAAGGGAAAGAGGTTTCAGAAAAAATACAACAGATTATTTTAGATAAATAGGGTCTGGGGTGCAGAAACGTCATTATTTATATATCTTTATTAAAAAATTTTAAGTTATGAAGTTGATAGCAAAAATAGGGCTGGGAGTAGCATTGGTTACTGTAATGGCAGTTAGCATTAACGCTGTTCAAGAAGCTCCTTCTACAGATGAAACGCTAGAGAAAAAAATGGTAAATGACTATAATGTATATGCATTGCCATTACCTGAAAACATGGATTTTGCGGGGGAACCAGTACCATTAACAGATCCAGATATACGTGAGCGTATGGATAGGGAGTTGCTGGTTAATACCTACTGGCAGTCGAATATGCTTATCATGATAAAACGTGCAAATAAGTATTTTCCAATTATAGAACCTTTATTAGCAAAACATGGTCTCCCTGATGACTTTAAATACCTTGCCGTTGCCGAAAGTGGCTTGGATAATGTGAAGTCTCCTGCTGGTGCCGCTGGTTTTTGGCAATTTTTGTCAAGTACAGGTAAAGAGTACGGCTTAGAGATCAACGATTATGTAGATGAGCGTTATAATTTAGAATTAGCGACCGAAGTCGCTGCAGAATACCTTAAAAAATCGAAAGAAAATTTTGGAAGCTGGACAGCCGCCTGTGCTGCTTATAATGCAGGTAATGCGGGCGTTAGTAGACAAATGGACCGTCAAAAAGTAGATGGGTATTATGACTTGTTATTAAACCCAGAGACAAGTAGATATGTTTTTAGGATCTTGGCTTTTAAGGAGATTTTAACCAATCCTCAGAAATATGGCTTCAATTATAGACAGAAAGACCTTTATACTGCAGTCCCTTCAAAAAAAGTGATGGTAGATTATCCTGTTGATGACTTTGCAGATTTTGCAAAAGAACACGGTATCACCTATAAAATTTTAAAAATACACAATCCTTGGTTACGAGATACGTACCTTAAAAATGCTTCAGGAAAGGAGTATTTTATTGAAATTCCTGAGCAAGGATATTACGTTATGGGACAATAAATAAAACCAGAAACACCTTTAAAATTTTATATGGATATGAATATTACGGTAGTACTTTCTTTAGTTATCATCGGACTTTTAGCAGGTATTTTTAGTGGTTTTATGGGGGTTGGTGGTGGAGTGGTCATGATACCGCTCATGATTTTATTTTTAGGATATAATCAGCACGAAGCCCAAGGATTAAGTCTTGCTGTTTTAGCCGTCCCCGTCACCTTTATTGCAGCATATACCTATCATACCTCTGGATTTCCAATCGACTGGAAATTCGCCTTAATAGTTGCCGTTTTCTTCGTATTAGGCGCCTTTATAGGTTCTAAATTTGCCGTAAAGATAGATCAGAATTTACTCAAAAAAATATTTGCTGTGGTGCTCGTTGTGGCAGCGGTAAAGTTGTTCTTCGGAAAATAAAACCGCTGATAAAGTATTATGAACTAATAAGTTAGAGTTGTAGTACCTCTTTGCGTTAAAACGTATTTATAAAATTTTTTCAACTGATGTAGTGGTGTAATTTTGCTGTTTTCTGCAAAATTGCTTCCAAGATGTTAATAAAACGTTCTTAACTAAGGTAGCTGAGTGATTTTACCCTCTCGGCAAAATTGTACCGAAGCTAGCGTCTTCTTCCGCCACGACCACCACCACCATACTGCTGTTTCGGCTGTCCGGAACGTTTCATCTGTTGCTTCATCATTTTAATCTGCTCGTCCATCATGTTGTGTTTGTCGAGCTTTTTTGCTTCGGCTAAAAGCATTTCTGCTTCACGCTTTCGGTTTTTTGTCATTGCAATACCTGCAAGGTTTAATTTTGTCATCGCCATATCAGCATCCATATTTAAGCCAAGCGAGACGGCTTTCTTGAAATATTTTTCAGCCTCATTCATATTGGTTTGCGAGACCATCAATCCGTTGAGGTAATTATAATATCCTTGCTGCTTTTTAATTAGAGAAGCTTCAGGGTTTTTTATTTTATCAAGCCACTTTTTAGCACCTGGGAAGTCTTGCTTTCGCAACCGTAAAAAAGCCAATAAAATGATTTCGTTCTTAAAATAAAGAAAGATAAACATGAGCGATAAGAGGATAAGCATAATACCGTTACCAATGTTTTCTTCGGCAAATTGCCATACTGCTGTCCCAATTAGAAGGGCAGCTAATACTAATTTTATATTTTTGTTGAACATGTTGCTTTTTTTGTGGGCAGCAAAGGTACTAAAAACAATCAAAAATATTTTACATTTTATGTTTTGGAAAGTAAAAAAACATTGTATATTTGCACCCGCCTATGGAAAAGAGAATTGAGCTCTTTGTAATGGGTCAGACTTTAAGCCTGAGGGCAAAAAGGTAAATTCATAGAATTTTATAGCAATTAAAGCATACTATAATGAGCAAGAGAACATTTCAGCCATCAAAAAGAAAGAGAAGAAACAAACATGGTTTTAGAGAGCGTATGGCATCTGTAAACGGAAGAAAGGTATTGGCTGCGCGTAGAGCGAAAGGCCGCAAAAAACTTTCTGTCTCTACTGAAGCTCGTCACAAAAAATAATGTTGATAAGTTATACATAAAAAGGTGTTGTTTTAAAAGCAACACCTTTTTTTTATACCCTATCGTATCGTAATTTTAACGCACTGAAAAAGCACCTTCAAAATGCCTAAAAATTCAAAATTAAAATCCATCTTACTTATTGGTTCGGGCCCTATTGTTATTGGGCAAGCATGCGAATTTGATTATAGCGGTTCGCAAGCATTGCGCTCGCTAAGAGAAGATGGGATCGAAACCATCCTTGTCAACTCGAACCCAGCAACTATCATGACAGATCCGTCTATGGCAGATCATGTGTATTTGTTGCCGTTGACTACAAAATCACTCATAAAAATATTAAAAGAACATCCTCAAATCGATGCCGTGCTCCCAACCATGGGAGGACAGACCGCTTTGAACCTTTGTATTGAAGCTGATGAGAAGGGGATCTGGGAAGATTTTGGTGTAAAAATTATTGGGGTCGATATCGACGCCATCAATATTACTGAAGACCGAGAAAAATTTAGGGAGCTGATGCTAAAAATCGGTATTCCCATGGCGCCTCAAGCTACAGCTACCTCTTTCTTAAAAGGAAAAGAAATAGCGCAGGAATTTGGTTTTCCGTTAGTTATTAGAGCATCCTTTACGCTAGGTGGTGCCGGAGCTTCTATCGTGCATAAGGAAGAAGATTTTGACGATTTATTGAGTCATGGTCTTGAAATTTCTCCTATCCACGAAGTTATGATTGATAAGGCATTAATCGGTTGGAAGGAATATGAGTTAGAATTACTCCGTGACGCAAACGACAATGTAGTAATTATCTGTGCAATCGAAAATATGGATCCAATGGGCATCCATACGGGTGATTCTATCACGGTAGCACCAGCAATGACCTTGAGCGACCGTACCTATCAGAGAATGCGTGATATGGCCATTCATATGATGCGCAGTATCGGAGATTTTGCAGGCGGATGTAATGTTCAGTTTGCCGTAAGTCCCGATGAAAAAGAAGATATTATTGCCATAGAAATCAATCCACGGGTGTCCCGTTCTTCAGCATTGGCGTCAAAAGCAACGGGTTATCCCATTGCGAAAATTGCCTCAAAATTAGCAATTGGGTATCATTTAGATGAACTGGATAACCAGATTACAAAATCCACTTCCGCTTTATTTGAACCTACGCTGGATTATGTGATTGTTAAAATTCCGAGATGGAACTTTGATAAATTTGAAGGGTCAGAACGTACGTTAGGGCTTCAAATGAAATCTGTGGGAGAGGTAATGGGAATCGGACGTTCTTTTCAGGAAGCGCTCCACAAAGCTACCCAGTCTTTAGAGATTAAACGAAATGGCTTAGGTGCCGATGGAAAGAGTTATACCAACTACGAACAGATTCTAGATAAATTAAAACATGCCAGTTGGGATCGTGTTTTTGTGATTTATGATGCCATTCAATTGGGTATTCCGTTGAGTAGAATTCATGAAATCACCAAGATAGACATGTGGTTCTTGCGTCAGTACGAAGAATTATATATGCTGGAGCGGGAAATATCTAAATTTACGTTAAATACGCTGCCAAGAGAATTATTGCTTGAAGCAAAACAAAAAGGGTATGGTGACAGGCAGATTGCCCATATGCTTAAATGTTTGGAAAGTCAGATTTATAAGAAACGTGAGGAAATGAATATCCAGCGTGTTTATAAGTTGGTAGATACCTGTGCTGCCGAATTTAAGGCGCAGACACCGTATTACTATTCTACATTTGAAAATGAAATGGAAACGGCAGACGGAAATCGATATGCTGAAAATGATAGTGTGGTAACCGACAAGAAAAAAATTATCGTTCTAGGTTCAGGTCCTAACCGAATTGGGCAAGGGATCGAGTTCGATTATTGTTGTGTTCATGGGGTTTTGGCGGCTTCTGAAATTGGCTATGAGACCATCATGATCAACTGTAATCCCGAAACGGTTTCGACCGATTTTGACGTGGCAGATAAACTATATTTTGAACCTGTTTTCTGGGAACATATTTACGACATCATCCGCCATGAAAAACCAGAAGGGGTTATTGTGCAGTTAGGAGGCCAAACCGCATTAAAGTTGGCTGAAAAATTGGATCGCTACGGAATTAAAGTATTGGGTACAAGCTATAAATCATTAGATCTGGCCGAAGATCGTGGAAGTTTTTCTACTATTCTGAAAGAAAATAACATTCCGTATCCAGAGTTTGGTGTTGCTGAAACTACCGAAGAAGCCTTGGCATTGGCAGATAAATTAGATTTCCCATTATTAATACGTCCGTCTTATGTTCTTGGAGGGCAGGGAATGAAAATTGTCATCAATAAAAAAGAACTGGAAGACCATGTTGTAGATCTTTTAAGAAAAATTCCGAACAACAAATTATTGTTAGACCACTATCTAGACGGCGCCATAGAAGCCGAAGCTGATGCCATCTGTGATGGTGAAAACGTCTATATCATTGGTATTATGGAGCACATCGAGCCTTGCGGAATACACTCTGGAGACTCAAATGCGTTGCTGCCACCTTTTAACTTAGGGGACTTGGTACTGCAACAAATTAAGGATCATACGGTAAAAATTGCAAAAGCACTTAATACGGTTGGTTTAATAAACATTCAGTTTGCGATAAAAGACGATATGGTTTATATTATTGAAGCCAATCCACGTGCTTCGAGAACGGTGCCCTTTATTGCAAAAGCGTATGGAGAGCCGTATGTGAATTATGCTACTAAAGTCATGCTAGGCCATAATAAAGTAACCGACTTTGATTTTAAACCGAAGTTAGAAGGATACGCGATTAAGCAACCTGTGTTCAGTTTTAATAAATTCCCGAATGTAAATAAACAACTGGGACCAGAAATGAAGAGTACCGGCGAAAGCATCTTATTTATAGACAGCTTAAAAGATGATGAATTTTACGAGCTTTACGCGCGAAGAAAGATGTATTTGAGCAAGTAAAAAATAACTTTGAATTAATAAAAAATCCTGTCTAAAGACAGGATTTTTTTGTTTGTAAATAATTAAAAATCAAAAAATTAATATCTTTTACTATCCTTAGCTTCCTAAAAAGGCGTAATTTGACGCAAACTTAAACTACTTTTATTATGAGAAAAAAATTACTACTATTAGCATTGGTCGCCTCGACTACAATCATGGGCGCACAAAACACTTTTGACGTCTCTTGGTTACAGGGAACCGAAGATGCTACCGTGACTATTGAGATTGGTGATACGGTTACATGGACTTGGGCTAATACTGCACCACACAATGTTACGAGCGGAGACCCTGATGCTCCAGAAGGCTTTGAGCAGGAAACAATAAGTATGGAAGGTTTTCAATATTCTTTTACCTTTTTAAGTGTGGCAGAAATTGATTATTTATGCACCATCCATCCTGGCTCCATGTTTGGGAGTATTACGGTTACTGAGCGCCTTGGGGTTGATGAGAAGTTTGCAGTGAATATAAATTATTACCCAAATCCAGTAACAAACACGCTTACTATAAGTTCTTTATACGATTTGGATAATTACGTAGTGCATAATGTATTAGGGAAAGTTGTAGGTCAAGGAGTTGCAACAGGAAATCTAACCACCATCAATATGGCTGGATTAGCTAATGGAATGTATTTAGTAACTGCTAAGTCTGGAGATTTAGCTACTACATTTCAGGTAGTAAAAAAATAAAGTAATATCAAAAAATCATTAAAATCCTGCTTCGGCAGGATTTTTAGTTTCTATTAAAATGGGGCGAATTTTCTTCGGTCACATCAGTGATAAAATATGTAGTATCTCCCCAAAAGAAGAAGGTGCCGTAACGTTCAATATAGGTGAGTTTTACATAACTGCCTTGATACTCTTTCAGTTTTTCGATCACTTCCTGTTCTTTGTCCATAACAGAGAATTGAAAAATTTGTGCGCCACTTATTCCTTGGCTAATTTCACCTTCATAGGTTTTAACGATAACTCCTTTGTGGCTAAATTTTATTAACTCACCCGCGCGAGTACCTTCACTATAGGGCACAAAGTAAATAAATGCGAAATAGATTAAATACAACGCGACAAGACTTCCGAGGATAATAAATAATACTTTTTTCATAAGTTCTAAACTTAATTTTTTGATGTAAAATGATATCGATATAATTCAACTCCCCGGGCAAGACAAGCCCATGCTACTAATAATCCTATTATAAATGAAATTATCCCTAAGCCCAAATACATTCCTTCTTGATAGTGTCTGTCAAAAATATTATTCTGCGATTTATAAATAAAGTTAATTCCAAATGCAATCGGGGCAACACCAAATATTGTATATAATGTCAATTGGATGATGACCCAAACTTTTTCTAAAAAATCAATCCAATTATTCATCCTCATTATCTTTAGCGCGTTCCAATAATTTTTGATCTATATGTTTGCTTGCTTTGGCACCTAGTTTTTTTAGTTTTTCAACTCTGGTTACAAGGTTCCCTTTCCCTTCAGATAGTTTTTTCATCGCTCCAGCATAGGTATTTTTTGCAGTATCCATTTGAGCACCTACTTTTAATAAATCATCACTCAATCTTACAAACGAATCATAAAGTCTTCCAGCTTGCGTCGCAATCTCAATCGCGTTTTGTTGTTGTTTTTCATTGGTCCACATGCTATCGATGGTTCGTAACGTAGCGAGTAGGGTAGAAGGCGTCACGATAACAATATTTTTTTCGAAAGCCCAATTGTATAGATTGTTGTCTTGATTAATAGCAATCGCAAAAGCGGGCTCTATGGGCACAAAGAGCAGCACAAAATCTGGACTTTCAATATGATAAATATCCTGATAATTCTTAGCGCTCAATTGATCAATATGTTTTCTAAGCGATGCGATATGTTCCTTTAAAAAACGAGGCCGCAACTCTTCATCTTCTGCATTTACAAAGCGCTCATAAGACACTAGCGACACCTTGCTATCGATGATCATTTTCTTATTGTCCGGCAAATGGAGCACTACATCCGGCAGTACACGTTTACCATCATCTGTAGTAAAACTGTTCTGTACAAAATATTCACGGTCTTTTTCAAGTCCGCTTTTCTCCAAAACACGTTCTAAAACTAATTCGCCCCAATTTCCTTGTATTTTACTATCTCCTTTTAAAGCTTTGGTAAGGTTTGTTGCCTCTTTGCTCATCTGTTCGTTGAGTTCTTTTAAGCCGATTATTTGTTGACGCAATGCCGCATGGCGAATACCACTTTCCTTGTTACTGTCTTCTACCCGTTTTTCAAAAACTTTTATTTTTTCTGAAAGTGGATTTAATAATCCTTCGAGACTCTCTTTGTTTTGCTCTTTGAACTTGGTAGATTTTTCATCCAGAATTCTGTTGGCTAGATTTTCAAACTCCTTTGTAAATTTTTCCTGAAGCTTCTCAACCTCCGCTTTCTGTTCCCTGTTTTTTTGGTCTAGATTATCAAATTCGGTATTTCTTTTGACCAATTCACCGTTTAAAAAATCCTTTTCATTGCGGATGGTATCTTTTTCATTCAGCGCTTGCCCCAATCGTTCCTCCAATTTTTCTTCTTGATTTTTTGCATGTAAAAGGCGCTCTTCTAGTTTCCCGGTTTCAGATTTTTGTTTCAGTCGTGCGAAGCGGTTCCCTATAAAGGCTCCGATTAAAAGACAGACAGCAGCTAATAGTAAAAAAAGAAAGGTTTCGTTCATTATGGTTTTTCAGATTATGGCTTGGGAAGTTTTAGCTATAAGACGTAAATATAAAGAGAATATCTCTTTTTTCTGAAGGTTTCCGCAATAGAAATATACGGTTCAACCGAAAGTTTTTATATCAGATCACTTGATCATAAAGCGACCGGTTTTACGGTCAAAACCAATGGTTTCTTCAGGGAATAAGCTGTTGAAGGTGCCGTCTTCAATGAGATTACACGGGCTATCATAAAAGGTGTTGTCTTTTGCCATGACGAGCATGGTGTCGCTCAACTGAATGGCCAAGTCAATTTCATGAGTTGAAAATAAAATGGTTTTCTTTTTTTCGGAAGCTAGTTTTTTAAGCATTTTTAGCACATAGGCTCTATGGTAGAGATCGAGATGTGTTGTGGGTTCGTCTAGGATAATAATAGGCGTGTCCTGTGCCAATGCCCTTGCAATAGCAACCCGCTGGAGTTGGCCATCACTGAGTTCGAAGCATTTTTTCTGGGAAAATTTTCCTGTTTCGGTAGCTGCTAATGCTTCCTTGATTATTCGCTTGTCTGTGCTTGAAAGGGTGCCAATCCAGTTTGTGTACGGTTGTCTTCCCAGTGAAACCATTTCGAGTACGGAAAGGTTTTTTGATGCAGGCATTTCGGTTAATACCACACTTAGTTGCGTCGCCATTTCAATTTCTGAATAATTGGAAAGAGGTTTTCCACCGATTGAAATATTTCCGTGCAGTTTTGGTTGCATTCCAGATAGGGTGCGTAACAGAGTTGATTTACCAATTCCGTTAGTTCCTACGATACCGATAAGCTGCCCTTCGGTAACTTCAAAATTTATTTTTTCGGCAACGACGGTTTGCGCTTTCTTATGAATATAACCCACGGAAAGATTTTCCGCCGTTAAAATCGGATGTTTTTTTTCTGAAGTCATTAGAACAGCAATTTACGTTTTCTTACCAATAACCAAATAACCACTGGGGCGCCCAATAGCGATGTGATCGCATTGATGGGTAAGGTATATTCACTAAACGGAAGTTGGGCCACCGTGTCGCAAAGTAACATCAAAATACTACCACAAAGAAATACGGCAGGGAGCAATACTAAATGATTGGAGGTCTTAAAAAACTGGCGTGTTACGTGTGGTACCGCTAAACCTACAAAGGCTATAGGACCTGCAAACGCAGTAATGCTTCCCGCTAAGATGCTGGTAGCGACAATAACTATAAAAGTGGTTCTCTTCATACGTAAGCCCATGCTTTTTGCATAGTTTTCACCCAATAAAAGCGCATTTAAGGATTTGCTGCTCATGATACTTAAAATGAGACCGGCAATACAGCAAACTGCTAAAATAAGCACGCCCTGCCAGGATTGATTGCCCAAACTACCAAAGCTCCAAAAAATATACTGCTGCAATTGTTCTGCATTACTAAAATAGGAAAGTACGGCAACAATCGCCGCGGTAACACTACCAAACATTAATCCTATGATCAAGATAGCCATGGTGTCTTTTACCCTGAATGTGATTGCGAGAACCGCCAATAAAACTAAAAAACTCCCTAATGCCGAGGCAATTACTAAACTCCACTGACTTAGCAATAAGCTCCCAAAAAAACCTCCAAAAGCACCTGCTCCTAATATTAAGATGGCAACACCTAAACTTGCTCCACTGCTTAGCCCCAATACAAAAGGGCCTGCCAACGGATTGCGAAATAACGTTTGCATCAACAATCCAGCTATTGCGAGGCCACTGCCGGCAAGTATGGCCGTGATCGCCTTGGGCAATCTGTAATCCAGAATGATATAACCCCAGGAATTTTTTGAAGCACCATTACCGGTTAGCACCGCTAGTATTTCGTCCATTGGAATGCTTACGGAACCTAAACTAAGGTTGAGTAAAAAAGCCGACAACAGTACGATTAGGAGTGCTATAAAGTATTTGCGATATGTTTGTGTGGTCTGCACTACTGCAATTTACTGAAAAAGTAGAGTTCGTGATTTTTTAATAGTTCTGGATGTAGCATTTTTATAATGTCCTTTA
>Ga0207891_1000378_pt1 | contig 32180 bp, 36 predicted proteins | sample LinPmetageLP50_FD_184061 | JGI IMG/M metagenome (GOLD analysis project Ga0207891, IMG submission 184061) | Marine viral communities from the Pacific Ocean - LP-50 (SPAdes) | ecosystem: Environmental > Aquatic > Marine > Oceanic | place: Pacific Ocean | collected 2011-08-27 | reverse complement strand
TTTAATGGCGCCGATTGAGGGCTATCGGCCGATAAGTAAAAATTGATGCCTCTCTACAGGCTAGCAAACACGGGGGCTTCGGAGGTTTTTGCAGTATTTGGAGGCAAAATCCCTAGGACCCCAAGTTGATGATGTCACTGGCATTATTCGTACGGCTGGAAGAATTGGCCCACATATCTCCGGCTGGGTTTATGTTAGCCCCATAGAGCAAGCACTGCCTATAGGCGGGCCGGGTAGCTAACAGCGAGATTCGCACCCAAAATCAACTAAATTTTAACTCCGTAGGCAATCATAGGCTTTTCAATCAAAGCCCTGAAAACTGCTTACGGAATTATTCGAGCGGGAAATTATTTGATGTGATTGTCCGGGACGTTATCAGTGATTACCCCTGTGGCCCCAGCGATAAGTTGATTAATTACGTCATTTTTAGCACTAACCCCAGCCTCCAACATAGCTATTTTAACGATTGAAGCCTGTTGTTTGGACTGCAGACCTCCATATTCTTGCCTCAATTTACCGTTTTCTACAGAGTAGGATTCAATTTGTTCTCGGGAGTTGCGTAACTCGATATTTAGTGACTGCTCAGACAATGCTAATGCCTTTACTCTGCTCTCAAGTTCATTTTTCTCGGATGTCAGGAGACTTAGTGCTTTTTGAGCGGCGCCAAGCTCCGAGATAAAGCGTGAATTATCCTTGTTTAGCTGCGTGATATCGGATTGCTTAAGCGACAAAGTTTGATTTAAAACGCGATTTTCTGCGTGTAACTGTTGGACTTGCTGCTCGTGCCTGCGTTGATCTTGGTCGCGCTGCTCCTGAACTGATTGCCGATAGTGTTCAAGGGCCTCACGATTGTGAAGATGCTTTTCCTCCAGCGACTCAATTTGGGTCTGTTTTTCCTTGAGTAATGCTGTCAGTTTTGATTCGGTTTGTTTTGCTTCGGCCGCATTTTCTGCAGAATGAGTCAGTGCGATATCCCTACCTTTTAAATCAGTTTCTAAGCACTCTAACATTTGTAATTGCGAAGCATTTTGTTTGCTCAGTACGTCTAAAGCCTGCTCTGACGCACTATTTTTTGAGAGAAGGTCCTGTAATTGTTGTTCAAATTTATCTGCTTGCTGCTCAACGATAACGTTCGCCTCCTCCCTTAATCCTGCGGCCAAACGTGTAATAAGCTCCTTAATAGGCTTACTGAGTAGCTCAACATCGTCCATTCTGGTGGCGGACTCTTCTTCTAATTCTTTGAGGTATCGATGAATAGTGGACTTAGAACCGGTGTTGCCAAGTGCGATCCGTATCGTATCTATGGAGGGGTTTTGCCCTTTTTTAAGCACTTCCTCCCGCGCTTTTAAGACTAATGCTTTGTTGATTCCACCCCTAGCCATAAATCATCTCCAGTAAATATCGTACTGTATTACGTATCATGTATATACATACTACATTATAGCTAACGCTATTCGCTTGATAGCGCTTGGATGACATTAAATAAGGGAGACTTATTTAATTCTATAGCAAAAAAGCGTAATCTTGAGGCTCTTTTCAGTACAGAATCGGCGTTCGCTCGGGAATCGCGGTGAAGATATGCACGAGTAGGCCGCCACACGCACGACATTTCTCTGGATAAATTGCCACTATATAAGGCACCTAATGACTAACCCCACCGACAGATACATTCATGCCGCGACACGCGAAAACACCCGAAAGAGTTACCGCGCAGCAATAGAACACTATGAATCTGTATGGGGTGGCTATCTGCCAGCGACGGCTGATAGCGTCGCGCTCTACCTCGCACACTACGCACCGACTTTAGCTATCAACACCCTAAAACTGCGCTTGTCTGGACTTGCTGCGTGGCACAATGACCAAGGCTTTCCTGATCCCACAAAAGCACCTCACGTCAAAAAAGTGCTCAAAGGAATAGCAGAACTTCATCCACACAGTGAGGCACAGGCCAAGCCTCTGCGACTTAAAGAGCTCCGTACTGTTGTTATGTGGTTCGATAGTAATTTGGAATCCGAAGCATGTTCACGGGCTCACCGTCTTAAGTTTGTACGTAACAAAGCTCTGTTCCTCATTGGTTTCTGGCGCGCATTTCGTAGCGATGAGCTAACTCGCATTAGCATCGAGAACGTGACTGTGATACCAGGAAAGGGACTTGAGATATTTCTTCCGCGAAGCAAAACGGATCGTAGCTCGCTAGGACGACGCGTTCGCGTACCCGCACTGCAGCAGCTCTGCCCCGTTTCGGCTTACCTAGACTGGGTCAACGAAGCGCAGTTACGAGACGGCCCCCTCTTCCAAGGTATCAACCGATGGGGGCATCTCAGCGAAAATGCTCTCCATCCAGCCAGTGTCATTTCGATCATTAAGAAAAGCTGCTCAGGTGCAGGTATTTCTGATTCAAATGACTACAGCAGTCATTCATTGAGGCGTGGGTTTGCTACATGGAGTAATACTCAACAGTGGGACATCAAGGCGTTAATGGAATACGTAGGCTGGAAGGATATTAAGACAGCGTTAAAATATATCGAAGCTGATGATCCATTTTTAAGTCACTACAACAAAAGCCTAAACTTGCCCGATAACCAAATGTAAGGTCTTCAGGGCGGATTCCACTAAACCAGTTTTGATGCCTTCATAGAGTTGATCATTATATCTAGCCCTTCATGGGGGTCTGCACCAATGAGCTGGCAATACTCAATAAACTCTGACAGCTCTATTTTTCTACGGTCCTGCTCCATTTTCCCCAATACAGAGTGGTGCCGGCCCAGTAATTCTGAAGCCGCACGTAACGATAGCCCGCTCTCCTCCCGCTGCTGTTTCAACCAGATGCGCAGGTTTTCGTAGTGAACTGTATAGGGAGATGGCTTCATTGTCTCGATGATAGAGACAATGTAGAATGTCGCGAAATTCGAGACAAGAAAGACGATATACTGCTTCATGAAAAACATACAAATCAAAGATGCACTTCTTCATGTTTTGAAAAACATGTCAGACACACCATTCACCGTTGCTCAGTTGACACAAAAGTATCTCAAGCATCAAGAGACCCAACACAGCTCAAAAAAGGCTGCGCGGCAATATGTCTATCGCAAAATGAAATGCTTGATTGAAAATGACCAATTGATCAAGTTGCCGGACGTTAATGGCTGGCCACGTTACCAGTTAACATCTGAATTTCTAGATGTTTCAGTGGATCATCTTGCTAATGTAAAAATAACAGACGACGTTAAAACCAATCGACAACCCGCCGTGGCCGCCCATCGACATGTTTCTTCGCTAAAAGAAAAGCTCAGCCGTTATAGAACTGAAATGCTTTGCGCTATTGGCGAATCTGAAGAATACAGCGCGCTTTGCAATGAACACCCTGATCTACGTGCGAGCGCACAAGACTTGTATAACCAGGCTCGTGAACGCAGCGCCACGCTGCTTGGCAAAATGAAAGCACTTGAAAATATACTTTCCCAGTATGCAGGGTAGCATCATGCAACTTAGACGATGGCAATACGAAGCAGTCGAAGCTGCTCTAACGAAGTATGAAACGGAGCACCCTCACTTTCTCTGCTTAGCGACACCAGGTGCCGGGAAAACATTCATGGCTTCGAGAATCGCCAAAGAATTAATGGATTCAGGGAAAATTGATTTAGTTTTTTGTTTTTCACCCTCAGTCAATGTCGCGACATCATTCCAAGCGTCAATTGAGTCACAATTAAAATGTAAATTGGATGGATTACTTGGGTCAAAGGGTCGATCCCTTACGTATCAATCAATGCCCAGCCAAGACCTCTCTTTTTGGTCTCTCCTGTCTCAATACAAAACATTGGTTATTTTTGATGAAATACATCACTGCGCTGGCGACAATTTGGACAACGCAAATGTCTGGGGTCAAAAGATCATCCAACATATTCAAGGGGAGGCAGATTATACGCTCGCTCTATCAGGTACGCCTTGGCGCTCAGATAAAGTCCCCATCGCGCTCTCAAGCTATTGTGTAGATGGAGTTATACAGTGTGATTATAGCTACGGATTAGAGCGAGCAATTCAAGATGGTGTATGTCGAATACCTAAGATCATCGCCGTAGACAATGACGAGATCACATTATTATCAGGTAGCGAGAGGGAGCGCTATCGTTCATTTGCAGAGCTCCTTAAGCAATCTAAATGCACCTACCAGCAACTTTTAGATAGCTCTGACTTGATTACCTATATGATCAAGATCACTGCAAAAAAAATTAACGAGGTTAGAAAAAGGCAACCTAACTCAGGTGCCTTGGTCGTCGCGGCAACAGTCGATCATGCGATTAAAATCGCCGAGATTATAAAGCGTGATACCGGAGATTCGGCCCGTGTAGTGACGTATTTACACGGTGACGCACAAGATACCATTCGAGATTTTCGAGAAGCTAATGATAAGTGGATCGTTTCTGTAGGTATGATTAGCGAAGGTACCGACATCCCTCGCCTAAAAGTATGCTGCCACCTTACGAGGGTGAAGACAGAATTGTATTTCAGGCAAGTTTTAGGACGTATATTGCGGTCAACGGGTGTTGAGAAAGATGAAGGATTTTTATTCATTCCGGCCGAACCAAATCTAGTCGAATACGCCGAACGAGTTGTTGAAAACATACCCGACGCTAACACCATTGCCATCGAACAGATGACCGGAAATATCACTACAAGCGACAACTCAATTCAAGTACTGACGCTACCGGAGATAGAGAACGATCCTAAGCCAATTGTAAACGTCAATTTTTCTACCGAGCTATTTCCAGACGATAAAGGGGTCGATCTTTCAGCATTAACTACACCGACGCTTGCTGAAACTTACGATACGTCGGTTGGCCTATTTGGACGATTTAGGCAGGAAGTTATAAATTTTGCGATACAAGATATTACCTTTAATCGTTAAGAAAGTGGGCACCAATACGGCGCACTGAGCACAAACTTAAAGAGGATTGGCTCAAGCCCCAGGATTGAATCCTTATCGGTGATATACACCACATTTTGCTAAATTATCCACATCTCTACATATAATTCGTTAAAATATCATTATTACGGATTACTCTTACAGCCCTCTTCGAGGTATTCCATGCCCAAATCTGGCCAGGCGCGCGTCCTTACCAATGAGCAGCTAGACCATGTTTTCGATGTGATTCAACACCACCGGCACATTGAAAAGAACACAGCCATCATGCAGATCAGTTTCAAGCTCGGACTGCGGGCCCAAGAAATCGCGTTACTCCAGATCAAAGAGATCGCGAAACTGAATGCGTCGCGTACGGATTTCAAATTATTGGAAGTCATGAGCCTGCCAGCGGCCTATACCAAAGGTGCTGACGCTATGGGTCGATCCCAAAGCCAGTACCAGTGGAGAACAGTCAGTTTTGATGTGGAGAGTTTCGATCAGGTGGTTCGCCAGATTGAAGCGCTAGCCAAAGCTGGTGCTGAGATAAATCCTGAAGATTTCTATCCGCCAGTCAGGAGACATCGAGGTAAATCGCGAGATCTTCCTATGGTAGACGCGGCTCTTCGGACCGCTCTCACGGACTATTTACACCTACGGATTGAAAAAGCTGGGACATTGAAGCCCTCCTCCCCTCTTTTTATCACTCAGAAAAGCGGGGCCTATTCTCCGAACACCCTACAAGAACATATGGCAGTAATGCTGCGGGATTGGGCCCGCGTCGAAAATGCGAGTTCGCATAGTGGTCGACGCTCTTTGATCACAAAAGTGATTCATAAGCAGAAAAAATCGGTGAAAATCGCCCAGAAAATTGCGGGACACGTTAATCCGTCGACAACTTTGGTTTACGAGGAGCCGCCCGAAGAACAGATAAAGAGTATTCTGGAAAACTTATAAATATGGGTTTCATTTCTACGTGGTAACACGTACTTAATTACAAAGAAGGTTTGCTAAATACTTACTATTTCTCTGAAGTAACCGCTGCGTAAAAACTGAGGGCAGGCCCCATATTTCGGATAATTGCGATGCTATATCTGCTGCCTCCCATGGCATTATTGGTTTACGCCCTATTTTGCCGAAAGGTCCGTCACTTTCAGGCACCACGCGATCATGGGGCATTAGGCTTGCCAACTTACGGCCATTGGCAGAAGTCAACATTGCTGGCCCAACGCTGAACCAACATCCCATTTCCTTGGCTCGGGAAAGTTGCGATGGTGAATCAGTGAACCAGTGGAGAACGGCTGTTCCATAACCCGGGTTGGTTTCGAGCAAACCCAACACTTCTTTTGCAGCCGATCGAGAGTGAATACTGAGGACGCGCCCCCCAAGATTTACACTTTTCTGCAGAATTGACTGAAATATATTCTTCTGTAGTTCAAAATGCTGCTTGTAGCGGGAAGACCCATCAAGACCAACTTCACCAACCCCAGCATACTGTTCCATCTGTGAAAGCAGCATATCCAACTCGCCAGATTTTTTATCAGCAACTTCCGGATGAAGGCCAGGAGAAATAAATATCTTTTTCGAGGCCAGAAGTACCTTAGATGTTGCAGCAAAAGCTCTGGGGCTGGTAGTGACCAACCAAACAAACTCAACCTTATCAGATGCTTCAGCATAAACGTTTCGTGCATCAGGATAAAGATCCAAGTGGCAATGAAAATCCATCAGATTATGCCGTCCCTGCGAAGCACGACTGCAAGCTCTCTTAATCCATGCTCAATAACACGGCGGTATTGAGGCCGATCCGCCTGAGAGGCAAACGATAATGTGGCCCCCAGAAAAGCATCGATACCTTGTTGCTCAGAGGCTAGAACCGCACAAGCCACTGCCATGGGATCATCCGCTTTTGCCTTACCGGCGGAAGATAACGACGGAAATTTGTAATGTGTTGTATCAACTTGCCCCCAATGCTGAATGGCTGCCTTGCGCACCATGCATGGCACACACCGTCCACAGTGCGTGCGATTGTAGGTACGAAAACGACCACAGCTTGTCGTGTCACAAGCATGTTTCTTCAACATTGCCTGATCAGCACATTCTTCCAGCATTTCCCCTTTGGTTTTAAATCGGTAGGGCATGATAAGACTGGATTTAATATTCAGGCCTATCAACAACTCTTGAAGCATGGACATGAACAACGGGTAGGTAGTTCTGGTACTAAAACTGGCCATCCTTCCGGGCAATAAAGGCGGGTTGATACTTATGAACCCATTTTCCGCCACAAGGATCTCTGTTTTCTCCATTGGTAGCAACGAAGTCGCAAGTACCGCCAGACCATAGAAGGCCATTGAACGAGCCCTTGTGGATGTTTCTTTCTTACCTTTGAATACAACACGGTGGCTCCACTGCTGATGCCACCCGCCACCACCAAGCTCATTGGCATATTTAATTTGTCGGGCTGAATCCTCAAAAGCACGCTGTGACACAAAGATTGGCTTACGGCCGTGTGCTACAGCATCGATCCCACCTATCAGGCTATCGAGCCCTCCGGAAAGCAAAGCAACACAGTCACGATCACAAAGTCGGCGCTGTCCTTTGGGCGGGACAGGGCCACCTGCTGAAAACTGCAATGTCCAAAAATCGCCTGTCAATACCCGCAACATCTTTTCGACAAGCTGCCGATTTACTTCCCATGGAGTCGGGTCATTGAGTGTAATATCCAGCTCAATCTGGCGAGTCCATCCATCGGCGCTTTCCTTGCGAAGAACGGCCACGTCGGCAGCGTAGACAGAAAAGCAAAACAGTACAAAATCCCACACTGAAACCGAAGGGGCATAACCTTCCTTTTCCAATTTTCGGAGCCAACCATTAGCGATGCGACCAATCCCCGGCCGCGATGAAGATTTCAGGAATGTAAATGCCAGCGCTCCTGAAGGTAGAGGATCTGGCAGCGCATCAACACTTGAACAGATAATTTTCATGATTCAGCAAACACCGTCAGTGCATCTTGAAGAGCAGCATTCGCAATCTCCCTCATCGCCCGTGGTGCACTGCCGGCACGAGCCTTCTGCATAGATCGATTGACCACTACCATTACGTAATCTAGAACCTGCCCCAATCGATTCTGCACAAGCTGGGGCGCATATTTCAGTTTTTCAAATACCTGCCCAAGCTCAAGCTGAACCCGGTTATAAACATCAAAAGCCACCGTGTAAGCCATCAAGTTGGCGATTTGATCGTCCGTCAAGTTAAAGATATCGGCGTTCGGTTCCACTTCGTAGAGATGTGCAATAGCATGATCCATGGAGTGTCTGGCTGAATCCTCGTCAACACTCCCTCCCGTTGGAATCAATTTCTGCACGACTTCGAGTGCGGCTTCCTTGGCAGAAAGTCCGCGCTGCTTTATTGAATCGACCCAATTATTAATGCTTGGATCTGAACCGTCGCGAGCGGTGGCAAGAAATCCACCCAAAGACGATGCGGCAATTGCGCTAGTCCGCATTCGACTCGCGGCTCTGGACGATCCTCCCATGCCCTTCTTCACAAAGCTTGAAACACCTCGGCGCAGGTCGGAGCTGCTACCAGACCGTACAAACCCGGTCAATGCACCACGAGCTTGTTGATACCGTCCTGGCGGAGCTTTGGCAGGGCCGGCAGGTGGTGTCGTCGGATTCTGATTATCCTCCCCATCCTCTGTGCTGCTGCCGTCATCTGAGGGGGTTGTGCCCGGGCTTAGGGGAACTTCCGCGTAGTCGCTATCAATACCGGCGCCAGCATCATCCAGCCATGGAGGATCAAAGGGCGCGCCTGTACCCGCACCCGAGCTCGATGCTGACGTACCCATTATTTCTTCCTCGCATTAGTGATTGCCCGCTTCACAGACTCCTGCGCATCCGCATCGCTTACCCACTTGTCCAGAATGTCTTTTGCCCAATCACAGTCCGCCAAAGCAGAAACAAATCCGGGAGCAAGCTGAGCAATAGGAGCTTGACTAATGAATGCCGCCGCACGCGGCCCCGCACTTGGGTGAATGCGGCAAACCTCAGTCAACATCAAAATTTCGTCATGTTTCTGCCAGGTTCTACCGGACCGCCTTGCATTCCACGCCCTCGCCATAGCAAGGCCAGATTGAATATCCCCGGCCTCTCGAATCTGCTGTTTTAATGCATCATTTGATGTTCGAGCGGAAACCAGCGAATCACGCAGCGCCTTGCCAGCGGCATTTAGCTCATCCGCGCCAAAATCCCTGATCGTGCTGTCGCGACTTAGATGCAATATTGGCCTTAAGTCCATGTCGGCAAGAGGCGGTTCGAGCCTGAGCCACTCACGCGCAAACTCTTTGTCGCCAAAGAGCGTGGGAAGCTTTTGATCCTCCTCTTTCGCAACTTCCTCTGCCTCGCGAAGAATTTCAACTTTGCCTTCGTTCTCAGCAGAAACCCTTTCTGCAAGCGCATTCGCGATTGATTCATCGCACCGCTCAAGAAGGTGCCACTTCGCTAAAACCTGGACATCCACGTCGATATTTTGAGGTTTAGCCAGGGTCTTGCGCAGGAATACAGTGTTGAGAAAACGTTTGACCAACCTCGGATTAGCTTGAACCGTACTTGCACTGAATAGCAGCGGAGCCAACCGCTCAGCCAACCCCATCAAACCCAGAAGTTCAGAACTCCCTTGCGGGGCGAGACTTTCCAAAAACGTCAGATCTACGGACTTCCCGGTCCATGTTTCTCTCAATCGCGTCTCGACACTGGATTTCGCAGAATCAAAGTTTTCGGCGTCAAGCTGACCATTGCGATGAGCGCGCTCCAAGAACAATAATGCGGTATAGGCTTTGGTCTCATTGGGACCAAGTCTTGGTACACGCAGTGGCACTTGAATAAGCTTATCGAAGTAATTAGTTGCGATATCGTCATCCAGGCCAGTACCCGCAAAATGCACCCGTACAGCACCGCGGATGAAGACATCATCAGCTGCGATGACAAAAGCACTTCGTCGCAAAAACAGAAGTAAACGAATTGCCTCCAGCGTGGAAATTGCAGTTTTTGGCAAACACCTATCAAGATCGTCGACAAAGACGACCAGCGTGATCCCTAGCTCTTCGAGAAGATCTTCAAGCGCATCACGAAATGACTGAATTTCTTTAGGGAGAGAAATGGGCTGGGCTTCATTCAAGAGCCCTTTTGTAGCAGTTTGTGCTTCCTGTACTGCAGCATGCCCTTCCTGAACAGTCTTGTTCCTAAACGCCTCTGTACCGGACTCCACAACCTTGCCAATGAGACCGACAGGCACTCCGGTGATGATAGTCGCAGCCGTCTCTCCTCCGAGCTGAGCCAACCGCAGTAGATTTATGCGTTTAACCAAAGCCTTTGCCTTATCAAGCAGCCCTTCGCTCTCCTCGGCTTCCTTGAGAACCGCGTCCCCTACTGTTTGCAGCAGTGCCGTTCGGGCATCTTCAAAACCTTGATAAAGCCACGGATTGAAGGTAACAACGATATACCTTGTACCGCCCCGCCCGTCGCTTTTCTCGTTAGAATCTTGGGCAGGTGACAACTCTGATGCGACCATTCGAACGAGAGAGGATTTGCCCATACCCCACCCCCCTGATATGCCAACAGAGATAGGCTCACCTCCTGCATCCCGAACAAGCTCAGCACAAGCCTTGGCTACCAGCCGGAAGTTGACATAGTCAACGGTAGTTTCATTATCATGCCACATCAGTTATTTCCGTCAGTTTCTCTATCACGTATGCCACTCAGAGACGCGCTTTATGCAATCCGGTATCTTAAATTGGACGAATACAATAGATATTCCTATTTCATCATTTTCATCGCCCATGGGTAGTCCTTTTATTTATTTTATTTGTGAGAACATATTGAATTAGTGAAAATCCACCCCGTCCAAAAAATGCCCGCCATCGGCGGTGAGCACATTGGTATAGATTTCGTTGCTCTCGATGGACTTGCGCCCCAGCAGCTGACTCACGATCTTCAGCGGTCGTCCGTGTAAGAGTAGATGAATGGCGAAGCTGTGCCGAGAGGTATGGCAGGTAATATTGATCGGCGCGCGCCCTACTCTCTTCACTAACCCATGAATATGTCGATTCACCGTAAATATCCGCTCGTCTTTTCTGAAGTGTCCCGCGTAGAGGTAGCTCTGTATTCGGTCGATCAGCATGGAATCGACAATGGGAATGGCTCGCTTGGGTCTGCGGGCGAGTTGTACGTTGGTCGGTCGGCCCGGCCGCTGTTTGAGGGTACGCAGCACGACCATGAAATCGTAGCCGTCATTAATGAAGTGGCTGGACGTAAGAGCAAGGACTTCAGAAATTCGAGCGCCGGTTGTCCACATGAGGTCAAGGATCAGGCGGTAAGTTGGGTGTTTCCCGGCGTCGAGCAGGCCCAGGACTTCGGGCTTGAGTAGGTACGTGGGCATCGCGTCCACGGTATCCAACACGAGTTCGTGCTTGGCCATGAGGCGCTGCCAGTCGATTTGCACATGCTGAATTGGGAACGTATCGAGTCGCGGCTCGTTCGGGTAGAAGCGTCGTTTTGGCCGGGATGCGGGAAATGCCCCGCGGCTGTCCTGAATCCGTTCCATTTCACCTAAATCCCTGGTGCATCTTTGTTACCTTTATACGCTCAGGTTTGGGGCGTTGCAAGCCGAAATAGTCGAGGAAAAACGCACTGCAGGCCGGTGCACCGAAATAGGTAATAACGGTGCAAACTAGGGTCTTTTAATCAATGCGGAAACACGTTAAGTATCGCAGTCCATTCCTTAGCTGCGGCCGAATCCTTCGTGCCCTACCTAGCCCCAACCTAGAAACAATTGCGCGTTGGCAGTGATTGCCATGAGCGGAGCTTTGGCCGCAGCAACTGTCTAGCAACAGGAAAGTACAAACTGCCTTAACAGAGCTAACGTTTAACGATAAGCGAAACTGGATAAGTCTCGAGACGCAGACCATTGAAACGATTCGTTTGCACTGTCTGAAAGGAACTCCAGCCTACCGTTCTTCGAGACTCGAATTAAGTCTCGAACATATGAACGGATGTATCTGCAGTAGTTCAGACTTGATATGACCGTTATATGTTTCTATTCTAAGTCTGGAAGTATAAATCTTAGTTGTGTGATTTATTTCCTAGAAGAATTTCGCATATGATTCTTGCCCAAACCTCAATGTTATAGCCACCGGCCAATAACTCTTCCGGCGATACGAAACCTATCGTTTTCAGCTGATCTTCAGCTGAATTAACCTCCTCACCATCTAACTCATGGACATAAACCATACCCATATGGACTCTATCGACTTCTGTATCATCAGCACAAATCATCTTAGGGAGCATACGTGAACTGACGATTTTTGACGTAAGCTCTACTTCCTCTTCCAACTCTCGCTCCATAGCTCTTTCGAGTGATCTAGCTAAGTCAATTCTTCCACCGTCAATAAAAATATCGTCAATATCCCAATGGCCACCGACTGCCACTGCAATTTTATTGTGTAATCTTGATTCACCACCTTTGGACGTTCTCTCGTATGCCCAAACTTTCCCGTTATAAGTAAATATAGAAACGGGCAAAACTTGCCTGAAGTCGTCATCGTGTTCTAAGACCGCACGCTGACCTAGCATTAAGTCTGCGAGATTTAACTCATAATCGACAAATCCGTGTTCCCGATGCTTCACTTTTGATGATTTTATACAAACAATATGTTCTTGATGCTTCGTCATTACTACTCCATTTATCTAAATTGTTAGGTTAATACTAAGCAAAGGGATGAAAAGATTTTGTTAGGCATATTCGTTAGTATGTATAAAACTACCAAAGCACACCTAACCAATTGATTCATAATGGCCTTACTTTTAAAAAAAACCGAATACTAACAAATCAGGCAATTTTAATCGTAAATAAGTGATCCATAAGCTCACCGCACTCGATCCACGCGGCACGATACCAGGCATTACCCCGAGCCATCCAATCGGCGTTTACTTTGCTATTCATACGGTTCTGCAAGTCCAGCATTGTAATAAATGCTGATCGACGCGTTGAATCGGACACTGTTTACCCCACCCATCTAAAATCTGAGTTCACATGATAAACAAGGAAGGCATATTAAGCAGCGACTATTTGTCGCTTTCTATCGCGGATGGTGAGTTTGCAAGCGAGATTACTTCGCTAAATTTTCACCTAGTTCAATGAAGTAATTTAAAAGGTCCGCGCCGACAAGCTCGCGATAATCATCGCCCAAGCGGTCACCGATGCTTTCAGGAATCTGCGCTTTGAAATTGGGGCCATAGCTCACCCGCCTCTCTGGTATGCAAAGCGTAATAGTAGATTGCGGCCCATGTACTGAGTAATGATTCGATTCTAGCGGGCGACTTCTTTGCATATACCCCATGCTAGGCACAACGCTGCTGATCAAGTGGATAGACCAGCGATAACTTTCGACCGTGAGCAAAATCAATCACCTGTAGTGGCTTTCCAGCAAGGAGGTGTTTTACCGCGTTGTCAGGAAGTGAGGGTAAGCACACAATATTATTGGGTGCAGGCGCGTCGGCAAACAGCATGATGAGATCGACAACCTCCGTAACAGAGTCGTCACAACGGCCCCGAGAAAACAGACGCATCTCAACACAATCCAGTTGCTCGGGCAGAATATTGTCGACTGCGAGGTGCTTTACGCTGTCTTTATTGTCGAAACCGAGTAGATAGCTTGCTAACAGCATTGCGACTCTCATTCAAACTAGGAATGATGTCATTATGCCCTTTTCAGGAATTTAGCCTATCCGGTGATTTACTTATCGCCCGCAAACAATGCATTCAAGCCAGCACCTATTGACGAACTCCGCGACTATTGGGCGGATCAAAGACAGGATCACTACTCCGCCAAGGGTTAATATCCAAGCCCCCGCGCCGTGTATATCGTGCGTAAACGGCTAAGAATTCTGGCTCGCAACGCCGACTAATATCGCTAAATATCCGCTCAACGCAGTGTTCGTGAAACTCATCGTGCTCCCTAAAAGAGACAATATAGGCCAATAGCTGTTCGCGATTAATTTTTGTGCCGCGATAGCGGATTTCTACACTCGCCCAATCGGGCTGCGACGTTACTGGGCAGCGCGAACGCAGCAAGTGGCTATAAAGTATCTCGCTGTAAACTGCATCACCACTAACTTCAAGCAGCTCAGCATTTGGTGCGTAGAAGCATGGATTTATATCTAAATCATCCAGGCATTCGCCCTCAGGCTTGGCTATTTGGTAGGCCTCGCCCCACCGATCAGGGGTAAACACACTTGCCCGCACTTCCGCACCGCTAGCCGCGCTTAAATCCTCCACCAGCGTTTGCTGGACTGCAGAGGCATCACGAAAACGGCTCTGATTAAAGGAGTTTAAATACAATTTAAACGATTTTGATTCGATAATATTCGGGCTATCAGCAGGAAAACGGAACTCAGCACACGCGACTTGTGGCTTTCCCGACTCGTTTAACCAAGATAACTCATAGGCGTTCCAAATATCGACGCCAGCGAACGGCAGTGGCATCGTCGCGTCAATGCCCAGCCCATCCCGCCCCTGCTTCCTCAAAATGGGATGAAGGCAAGACGGATCGTATTGGCTCGGATAATTAACCTTTTCGCCGAGTGGCCCGTGGCCGCTATGCTTAGTCACTTAACGCCCTCTTTACTGACGCAGACGCGTACCGCTAGACAACAAATACATACAGTAAGCATAGGCAGCCAGAGTGAAACCGCCAACCATCAAAAATGCGGTAGTCACATTAACGTCAGACACACCAAGTACGCCATATCGGAAGGCATTAACAATGTAAAGCATGGGGTTTAAGCGTGACACTGCTGCCCAAAAGTCAGGAAGTAGGTCAATTGAGTAAAACACACCGCCAAGATAGGTAAGCGGAGTTAATACAAACACAGGCACGATCGAGACATCGTCAAAATTATTGGCAAAGACCGCATTAATAAAGCCCGCCAAAGAGAACATAATTGAGGTCATTAATACAATCGCGATAGTGACCCCGATGTGCTGTATGTTCAAACTGGTAAAGAATAGGGACAGCATCGTTACTATCAGGCCGACCAGCAAACCGCGAGCAACGCCCCCGATAACAAAACCCCACAACACCGTGTTGTTTGACATCGGTGACACTAAAATTTCTTCCACAAAACGCTGAAACTTCGCACCAAAAAATGAAGACACCACATTAGAGTAGGCATTGGTAATGACCGACATCATAATCAAACCAGGAACAACAAACTCCATATAGCTAAAGCCGCCCATCTGACCAATTCGCGAGCCGATAAGCGCGCCAAATATGACAAAATACAGCGACATGGTGATCGCTGGTGGTAATAGGGTCTGCATCCAAATACGCAAAAAACGGCGGATTTCTTTGCGGACAATGGTGTAAAACGCCACCCACTGCTCTGCTAATGTCATTTAATACTCCATCCACTTTGTGTCGACGATTTTCGCCGGCAAGCCTAAATTTAAAACGCCAAGCTTACTTAGCAGCTAATAGCGACACGAATAACTCTTCCAAGCGATTTGCCTTGTTCCGCATGCTGGTGATAACCATATTTTGCTGAGCTAAAGCGGAGAAAACGTCGTTGAGCGAACTGCCTTTATTCAGCACAAGCTCGAACATATGCTCGTCTAAATAGCGGGTATCAAAGCCCTCAATAGCTAGGTCGGGACTAATAGTATCGCGGGTATCTAATATAAATACTTCCTTCTGAAGCTGTTTTAGCAGCGCCTTCATGCTGGTGTTTTCTACGATATTACCACCGTCAATAATCGCAATATGGCGACAGAGACTTTCCGCTTCTTCTAAATAGTGGGTAGTGAGAATAATCGTTGTACCGCTGCGATTGATCTCGGTTAAAAATTCCCACATTGAGCGCCGCAACTCAATATCGACACCCGCGGTAGGCTCATCAAGAATCAATAAGCGCGGTTCATGAATGAGCGCTCGCGCTATCATTAGCCGCCTTTTCATACCACCAGACAGCATCCGCGACGCGACATCGCGCTTATCCCAGAGCCCTAGCTTTTTTAGATACTTCTCGGCGCGCTCACCCGCAGTCGCCCTGTTTAACCCGTAGTAACCCGCCTGATTTACGACAATATCCCAGACCGATTCAAAGTTAGAAAAGTTAAACTCTTGCGGAACAACTCCAATCTCGCGCTTGGCTGCGGCCAAATCAGTCTGAATGGAGTGTCCAAAGACGTGCACATCCCCTGTCGTTTTTTTTACCAGTGAGGACACGATACCTATTGTTGTCGACTTTCCCGCGCCGTTGGGGCCGAGCAACGCGAAAAAATCGCCTTCTTTTACTTCTAAATCAATACCTTTTAGTGCTTCAAAGCCATTGTCGTAAACTTTACGCAATCCTTTAATTTGCAGGGCAATTGCCATAGTATTCGCCTAAAATTATTGATAGCTAAATGTATTCAAGCACTTCGGGAACGAGATCTGTTGGAACTTTGCAGCAAAAATCGAGGCTTATAGCTTCATTTTTTTTGCAAGACGCCCGATCTGACTTGTTACTACCGACGGTAAATTGAAAATGAAAGCCGTCTATTTTGCCACGGCCACGAAGTGGAATACACCTAAGCCTGAAATCTACGCCAAATGGAGACAAAGTGACGACGCGTTTAGAGTATTACCACCAGCTAAATGATGCACTTAAGGCGTTATGCCTAAAGGCAGTGCCAAACCACCCCTCGCACAGCGACGAAAGCAACGAGGAATTATTGAGTTTATTTACACAGCTTGATGCTAGTTTTTCTGCGGGAGATGATTATGCACTCATCGGCCAGCAAATTATCACTCGAATCGTCAGTCACTACCCGGATATAACACCGCAGCTGCACCGCGACTTGCTATGGTTTTTTGGCGGTGACTGCCTGCACTACTTGGGCGACGAGGAAATACAAAAATACCAAGAGTTAGAAGAGCGCTATTATGAGCTCTGCAACAGCGAAGCCAATGGCTGCTATAGAAACCTTCGCGCCCAAGTTTTCAATATGCACTGATTAAAATAGCAGGCGAAAAAAAAGCGAAGCACAAGCTTCGCTTTTTAAAAATTTGGAGCGGGAAAGGAGGCTCGAACTCCCGACCTCAACCTTGGCAAGGTTGCGCTCTACCAACTGAGCTATTCCCGCAAATTTCGGCTTTAGTATTTACCTCAAGTAAATAAATAACCGTACAGCCTTGATAAGAAACGTTTTTTTGCCCCTCATTAAAGACCGGGGCATAGTAAAAAGTTTTCTTTAAGCTGTCAACAGCGCCGTGGCAGGCATTTTGTTGACATTATTCTACGCGCTGCAACGTAGAAATTGGCGTCCCCTAGGGGACTCGAACCCCTGTTACTGCCGTGAAAGGGCAGTGTCCTAGGCCACTAGACGAAGGGGACGCCGCGAGCCTTTCAGAGCAATACTGCTGTCCCTGAAAGAGGGCGCAATTTTAGAGTGACTCCCCCACCCCGTCAAGGCCATTTTGGCACTAAATAGAGGAAAAACAACAAAAAAAAGAGAAGCATTTCTGCTTCTCTTTTAGCGTCGCCGGCGATGCCGACATCGCGGAATAATGGCGTCCCCTAGGGGACTCGAACCCCTGTTACTGCCGTGAAAGGGCAGTGTCCTAGGCCACTAGACGAAGGGGACGCCGCAAACCTTCCAGACTCCGAGTCACTTGACGTCTGAAAGTGGCGCGAATTCTAGAAACCTTAGGCCCCGCCGTCAAGTCGCTTTTTACAGTTAATCGCAAAAAAGCAAAAAAACCCTATAAATCGACTACTTAACAGCCAAATTGGCCACAATTCAATCAGTTGACTCATCTAATCGCAAAGAAAGGGAGTTGATACAGTAACGCAATCCCGTCGGTTCAGGCCCATCCGGGAAAACATGGCCTAAATGCGCCTCACAGCGCGCGCACACCACTTCTTCACGAACCATGCCGTGGCTCACATCGCGGTTTACCCCCACGACCTCTTCGTCGACAGGCTTGTAAAAACTAGGCCAACCAGAACCGGAATCATATTTCGTGGCCGATTCAAACAAGGCTTGCCCGCAACAGCGACACACATAATTACCAGTCGATTTTTCATTGTAATACTCACCGGTAAAAGCACGCTCCGTACCCTTCTGTCGACACACGTAAAACTCGTCGTCTGTTAGAAGTTCCCGCCATTCTTGCTCAGATTTCACTACTTTTTCCACGAATACCTCTCCACCTAGCCACCTTTGAACACGTATACTTGTTTGCTACGCCATTTAAAGTCCATAAGTGACCTTAGTGTATACCGCTTTAAATGACACACAAGATGATTAACACAGTTCGCAATAAGACTTTGCTAGCTGAACACAAAAACTCCGGCACGCTGCCGGTATAAGAAGGCAGGACATGGGCCAGCATTTAAAATCTAAAAAACTAAACAACGTCTGCTATGAAATTCGTGGGCCGGTACTACAACGCGCCAATGAATTAGAAGAAGAAGGCCACCGTATTCTGAAGTTGAATATTGGTAACCCTGCGCCTTTTGGCTTTAATGCGCCGGACGAAATCATTCAAGACGTGATTCGCATGCTGCCAGACAGCGAGGGCTACAGCGATTCAAAAGGCCTATACAGCGCACGCAAAGCGGTTATGCAGGAATGCCAGAAAATTGGTATTCCCGGCGTCGGTGTTAACGACATTTACCTTGGTAACGGCGCCAGCGAACTGATCAGCATGGCAACCCAAGCGCTGCTAAATCAAGGTGACGAGGTACTTATACCTGCCCCCGACTACCCATTATGGACCGCTGTTGTGTCCCTATCTGGCGCAACCCCAGTGCACTATCTATGCGATGAAGATAATGGCTGGCAGCCGTCTATTGAAGATATCGTGAGTAAGATCACACCCAATACCAAAGCGATTGTCATCATTAATCCAAACAATCCAACAGGCGCCGTTTACAGCCGCGAAATGTTGGAGCAACTCGTTGCGATCGCCGAAGCGCACAACCTTGTGGTGTTCGCCGATGAAATTTACAGCAAGATTTTGTATGACGATGCAGTGCATATTCCCATTGGCAGTTTAAAAGCTGACATTCTCTGCCTTACTTTCAACGGGCTATCTAAAGCCTACCGACTAGCGGGCTTCCGCAGCGGCTGGCTAATAGTCTCCGGCGCGAAAGATCGCGCCACCGATTACATTGAGGGGCTGAATATACTGTCCTCTATGCGTTTATGCGCCAACGTACCGGCTCAACATGCCATCCAAACGGCGCTAGGCGGCTACCAAAGTATTAACGAGCTAATCCTGCCCGGCGGACGTCTGCTGGAGCAACGGGATCTTGCGCACAAAATGCTAAATGAAATCCCCGGTGTCAGCTGCACAAAGCCTGCCGGCGCGATCTATATGTTCCCCCGCCTCGATCCCCAAGTGTACCCTGTGCGCGACGACGAACAATTGGTTTTAGACTTGCTGAATCAAGAAAAAATACTCTTGGTGCAAGGCAGTGGCTTTAATTGGCATGAACCAGACCATCTTAGAATCGTATTCTTGCCAAATAAGCTTGATCTCGCCGACGCAATAGAGCGCTTTGCGAATTTCTTAGCGTCCTATCGCAAGCAGCTTTTACTAAGCAAACAAGCCTAGCTCGCTTATCCAAGCACCGCAGCCGGTTTACGCTGCGGTGCTCTTCCCTCGCTTCATTGCGTGAGTGGCGGTCCGGTAAATTCAGCCTCGATTATCACCTCAATGCTATCGCCTACCCCCATCGTCGATCCTGGCTCTGGAATACCGTAGGAAATGCCGAAATCAGATCGCTTAAAACTCCCCCGTGCCGAAAAGCCAATCCGCCCATGTGGATCTAAGGGATGACCAGCGTAGCCACCATTAAAGACCGCATTTAGCACAACTGGTTTGCGAACCCCATGCAAACTTAAATCCCCAGTAATCCGCACCGAGTTTTTCCCCGTGGGCTCAACCCGCGTCGAACTGAATCTAATCTCTGGAAACTGAGCCGCATCCAGCCATTGGGTCCCCAACAGGGTATCGAGGAAATCTTCCGGTGGTGATGGCAACACCAGCGAACGCGGATCAATGGTGGCAACGACGTTCATTTCTGCTGGTTTAAGCGGATCAAAATGAAGATCAGCAGAGAAGTTTGTAAAGCGCGCTGTATACCAAGAAAACCCCAAATGATTAACACGAAACGACAAATCAGCATGGCTAGGATCAACGTGATAAGCCCCGGCGGGCGCTTCAGTTGCAAAGGGTTCAATAGCCACTGTAGTCTGATCCTCAGCCATCGGTCCACATGCAGCTAGTGTGAAAACGACAGTGATCAAAGCCAGGCAGTTTATGGTATTTATCTTCATACGTTATTGCCTTCTCAAAGGTGTTAGGAGTTCAGTGCAGTATGGTCGTTCCCGTATACACCGTGCCAACCTATAGTCGAATAGCCAATTAAAATTCGACAAACATTCGCGGCTTTTATCCGCTTTTCCGCGTTTAGCAGAATCAAACAGCTAAAATATCGAGCACTATTAAAGCCGGTAATGCAACACTTTCAAGGCCGCATCACTATCCGCTTCCGGAAAATCTGCCCGCCCGGCAAGGCGAGAGATAAACTCGGCCGCGGAACAATCCTCAGCCATCAACTCTTGCAAAAAGCCCTGCCCCACATAGGGAGCATTTAGACAAACTAAAACGTCGCCCCCCTCTGGCATCAGCGCCGGAATTTGACGCACCAATTTACGATAGTCTTTAATTGCATCGAAACTACCTAGCTGTCGCGACGGCGGGTCGCATATCACAATATCGAAGGGCCCCAATTTTTTTAAACGACCCCAGGATTTAAGAATATCGTGACTTAGGTAAGCTATATCCGCAGGCTGCTTAGATGGCGGATTCAGTCGATGATTCTCGCGTCCCTGCAGCAGCGCGGGCCTACTGGTATCGATATTAACAATGCTAGTCGCGCCAGCCTGCTCAGCCGCCACAGAAAAGGCACAGGTGTATGAAAACAAGTTAAGTACTCGCCGGCCTTCCGCACGCTCAGCCAGCCATTGTCTAGCCGGCTGCATGTCCATAAAGTAGCCGATATTTTGCTTGCTACTTAAGTCGAGTTTAAATCTGCAATCATCCTCTTCTGCAAATATCCTTTCTGGACATTTACCCCATAGACAATGGATCGGCGAGGTTTTTTCGTAACGCCGTTGAACCACCGCTGCGTCGCAGCAAGCACTAAAGCGAGCTTTTAAAGCGTCGCAAAATTCTGCCCAGAACACCTCATCCGGCTGTCGATATAAGACAATCCAAAGTATTGGGTGAAAGTAATCTACGGTGAAATATTCAAAGCCGGCAAAGCATTGGCCACGACCATGAAACAACCGCTGAGCGCCCTTTTCAGCTGCTAACGCCCAATCAGAAAACCCACAAATATCGGTGAAATGCCTAAAATCACTCACCGCTGGCACTGACTCGATACATCACGCTATCCCGATAACCGGTCACCACTTTAATAAAACCCTGCCACTCTCGGTCTACGTTTGGATCATTGCTATCAACTAATAATGGGCGACCGTTTAGCTCGGTAATCTTGGTTTTCGTTGCGACAATAATGAAGTTGTCTCTACCGATTAGCCTAATTATCGCCGGCGTTAGTTGCTGGTTTCCGCGCCCGAGAATATGGCCTTGCCCGCCAATGGCGGTAATTACCGCTTTAACTGGCCCTTGGTGGTCAGTGATAGCCTGCATTAATAACTCTGCATTAACATCGCTGGCCTGCAGCTCAAAATTAGCGATGAGGTCTACACCCAGCAGGGTATTGTCTAGACCGAGCTGCGCCATAATCGCGGCGGTAGTACTGCCGGGACCGACGACATAAAGCGATTCGGGGTCCATTTCTTCGATGATATGATCGCCAATATCCGCTAGCACCAACTCTTTTTGTTCGCGACCGCCCGCTTTTACATGCTGTAAAAATCCGCCGATACTCGGCACAGTCAGTTCGCCAAAGTATTTAGAACGCACCGTGCCCGCCCTAAACGCCTCTTCATCAATATCCCTGACCTCTTGCTGGGTAACTTCAACCAATTTGCCGGTGATCAGCGCAACGACAATATCTGCCGCACTCTCCGGACTCACGGCATAAACGCCGGAATGCATTTTCACTCCCGCGGGCACACCAAGGCAGGGAATACGCGTACCTACCGCACTAAATATGTCGCGAGCGGTGCCGTCACCACCGACAAATAACAGCAAATCAACTCCGGCTTTCACTATAGCTTGCGCCGCTTCCTGGGTGTCGACTTGAGTCGTCAGATTAGGATCAGCAGGCTGGCCGACGGAAATAAAGGGAAGTCCGGCAATACGGGGAACATCATTCGCTGCGCTTTGGGCGGACATCAAACCGGCAAAGCCATACACGGTCAACTCTTCAACGCCACTCTCAGCTATTCTTTCCAAGCATCGCAAAGCTCGCGCCGCAGATCGGCCCAAGTCATCGGCGTGAACACGAGACAGATCCAGTCCGTCGCTTCCCTTCATTGCCATGGGGCCTCCAAGGCCCGCAAAGGGGTTAACCACAATCCCAAGTTTAAACATTAAACCCTCAAAACCCCGTTAAGCCGCCGCTATATTGCCCAGTAGACACCTTTCAATTACCGCTCTGCAGAGCGTTTAGCAGCGATAAGAATTTAGCGTTGCCGACTGTTAGATCGCTAAACGCAAGCTCTCTGCGAACAGGGTAGGATTTGCGTAAGAGATCGAACCCTTCTCCCCGTGCAGATGACTGAATGATTGCGCGAAAGCGCAGATTATCTTCCTCGACGTCATAGACAGAGGCAACCGTGCGACGAATGAAATCGGCGACGTCCTCACCGTCACAGTATATGGGGACAGCGCGAGTGACATAGTCAGGCTTATCAAAAGACGTCAATTCCACGCCCAAAAACGTCGCCAATTCTGACGCGACCATGTTTAGTCCCGTTAACTTGCCATCGGCGCTATAACCAGCAATATGTGGCGTTGCGATGCGGCAAGCCGAAGCTAGGGCGACAGGGAAATCAGGCTCCCCCTCCCAAACATCAAGGGCCAACTGAATATCTGGCCGTCGCGCAATAAGTTCCTGCAAAGCCTCGGTCGCCACGACCTCTCCCCGCCCAGCATTGAGCAACACCGCATTCTTAGGCATCGCACACAGCTGGTCTGCGCTCATCATATGGTAGCTTGGAAAGGGACCATCGCGGGTTAATGGCGCATGCAGACACAACAAATCACTGTCAATCACCTCCTCTAAACTACATAGTTCAGGGAACTGACTTTGATCTAATAGTGGGTCATAGGCACGGCACGTTATACCCAAAGCACTTAAACGACGGCCCAAACGACGGCCGACATTACCGTAACCGACAATGCCCACAGTTGCTCCCGCGAGTAGACGGTCCAGTATATTATCGATACGGCATATTACGCTGAGAACGTAGTCCACAACCGATTCTGCATTTGAACCGGGGGCATTACAGTAGTGAATATCATTGGCGTGTAAATAGCTTAGATCGAGATGGTCTGTACCGATGGTGGTTGAACCGACAAAATGAACGCCGCTACCCGCTAGAAGATTCTCGTTAACCTTGGTGACGGAACGAACAATTAAGACCTCCGCATCGCCAATGCTGTCCCTCGTTAATTGCCTGCCATTGACCTGCTGCACTTCGCCAAACTGGGAAAAACACGCCACAGCCGCGGGAATATTTTCGTCAACCAATATCTTCAATCGTTCTATAACTCCCAGGTTAGCTCAAACACAAATCTATAATAAGAATTAATAAACATACATAATTCACTGATTTAATTGCATATTATTTTACCAATTAAATAGTTGTCGGCGTTCACATAGCAGCCCGCTCTAAAGTGCGCTTGTAACGCCTGGCAAAACAGCGCTGCTCGCCGCGGAAGTCCAAACACCCGATAACGATGCGCCGCTTGCCACACCGCAAGCTGAAAAGGAAAAGGATCAATGACGCCGCCGTCTAGATTGTCGATGCTGACTCTAAACTGGCGGCCCGCCGCAACACTGAACATCCATTCCAAAGCCTGGGGTTTAGCCTCTACCGCTTCAAACGTTCGCTGCTGCTCCACCCCTCTACCGTCAGGCTCGTACCAATATCCGTAGTCAAGCAGCAATCTTCTTTGCTCGCCTGCAATACACCAGTGCGCAGCCTCGTGCAATGCGCTTGCCGCGTAATCTGAGCGGAAAATAATCTGGTGGTAATCGATCTGCTCATCTGCAGGTCGATATAAGGGCTCCTCACCCCCGCCAAGCAAGCGCGTTCGGTCCGACACCCAAAAACAAGACTCAAATACCGAACAGATAAGGTCAGCATCTGTAGAAATATATTCCGCTGCTAAGTTGGCGTCAGGCATTGCGCAACAAGCCCTGCTCGCCAGGAAGAGGCTCAGAGTATACGCTCTCGTGGCCGGTCAATATGTCGATGTATTCACTGGACAAAAACTCGCGCCCGGCCAATAAATGGGCGAGATAACTACTCTCCGGCAACAGTGCATTGTTGATATAAGCTGGGTTGGCTAAGTAAATCCACGTCGCACGCTGACCAGAACTTGTGTGTACGTGCATGCACTCTCGGCTGTAACGTACCGGCGTACCCTCAAAATGATCCATTAAGCGCAATTCATCGATACTGGCTAATGTATATAAAACGCCCTCGACATGGCATTTACCTGCCTGCTGCACGTTGGCATAGGCGACACTCGGCTTGCAGTGAGATTGTTTGTTGAAAACCAATTTAAACCCCCACAGCGACGCAGCTTCCGCCGTCAAAAAGCGTAAGCCGCGGGCCTGCATTCTGGCGGGATTCATATTGGAGCCATAGGCAAAATAGCAAGAAGTCATGATCAAACACTTGGCAAATCAATAAACAGAGAGTAATTTTAGCAGAAAGGGACATCGCAGCGACCGAGTTTAGTTCATATCGGTAATCATTCGAGGTTTTCCTTGAAAGGTTTTGTGCAAGGTGCACACCTCACAAAATCCGCTGGCATGTACCGCCCGCTACGTGAGGAATGATATATGGCTCCACGTAACCCCGGTAAACCTTCGTCCGCGAAGATAATCCCCTTTCCTCTGCGTTCTTCACGCACAGAGCAGCATCGAATCCTTCGGATTTCCCCAGAGTACGAGGGCCTCTGTTTGCTCTACGCCCACCACGCATTGAGTCGTGACAAGCTCTATGCGGTGAAAATTCTAGCTTGGGCGCGCTTGGCAAATGGACAAGATGTCGCGATCTTACCCTGGCTGAGCGGTATTGCTCGTTGCATAGACCTTAAAGAACCCGAATCTGGTCAAACCCGTGGCTATTACGACCCGCGCAGCTCTCGTCATTTCAGTGACATTCCCCCCCATCACGCTGCAGCATTAGATGCGATGTGCGAGTACCCACAACAAAGTGGTATGCACATTGTGCAGGAAATCCCTGATCTTATAGGCAGCCACGCGGCATTATTGAGTGACGACAAACAGTTTTTACTAGAACCCGTGATCAGCTGGCGATTGCATAGCGACGGGAAATTAGAGGCACTTGTGGCAGACTTAAGTCTTGCCCGAGAATCGCCAGTACTCCCGAGTGACGAGTGCCTTTATCCGGTTCAGCGCGAGGGAAACTTTCGATACTTTTTTCAATACCACATTGCCAATCAAATTAAAGCAGGAGGACAAATTGCAACGCGAGCACTTCAGCAATTATTAACCTAAGTGCATGCGTTTAAGCTTTTTTAACGAAATAACGATAGTTGCCGGGGCCTTCTTCTTGCGACAGTAATTCATGGCCGAGAAAGGTGCAGAACTTGGGAATATCCCGCGTCGTGGCGGGGTCAGTGGCAACTATTTCAAGAACATCGCCAGAGGAAATATCGCGAATTTTATTGTGCAACAACATGACCGGTTCCGGGCAAAAAAGCCCGCAGGTATCAAGTGTGTGATCTGCCACTATAGCCAAACTTAAACTCCAAAATTGTCATCTTTGTTGCGCACAACACGGCTGTTCGCTGCGTTTATGTCGTTAGTCCTTAGCAATAACGCTCCAACTTTCAGTGTCTGGACTAAACACAATAATAGCCTTGTTGTTTTCCAAGGCCATGCGAAGTTGGCTTATTTTTTCCTCCTGGCTTATTTCTGTCTCGCCGTAATCAGTGCCGTCCCGCGTCACCATTTCCTCTAGCAGGCCTTGAAACGCATCCGCGCTCAGCTTCTGCCAGGGGATTTCAACATAATCACTCATGAACAGGTTTACCAAATTTAAGGGTCATTCGATCGCTTTCGCCAATCGCCAAATATTTTTCTCGCTGCTGGTCGCCCAGTCGCAAGCTGGGAGGTAAAGTCCAGACACCTGCCGGATGATCGTGATTATCCTTGCTATTGGCATTAATTTCACTGCTATCCAGCAGTAAAAATCCAGCAGATTCCGCCAGCTCAATAACTTGCTTTTCGGAGACATAGCCGCTCTTTATCATGGTTTGCAATGATGCATCTGGATCTGCCCGATGCTCAACCACACCGAAGATACCGCCAGGCTTTAAGGCTTTATATGCAGCGGCAAAAACGTCCTCAGCGACGCCCGATTTAAGCCAGTTGTGTACATTACGAAAGGTAAGCACCTTATCAGCTGTGCCAGCTGGCGCGATATCTCGGTACTCTGGCGGCTGCAGTGTGGTAACCACCACTTTTTCATAAACCGCGGGATCTTTCGCCAGTTTGGCCTCAAAAGCAGAGCGCGACTTGCTGTAATAGCTCACATCACTATCTGGCGCAAAGTGCGCTGTGTAGAGCTTGCCGCAATCTTTGACTATCGGTGTAAGAATTTCGGTGTACCAACCCCCACCGGGCCATAACTCTACTACGGAGTCACAGGGTTGAACGCCAAAGAAAAGCAGTGTTTGCAATGGGTGGCGATACTCATCGCGGAGGTGGTTTTGGGCGCCGCGGTGCTCACCATCCAACACTTCCGCCCACATTAAATCATTCACCGCCGGTGCCGCGACAACACTTCCAATACACAAAGACTGGATAAGCACGAGCATACAAATACGTTTCATTTTACTTTCCTTAATTAATAAATTGCTCGCATTCACGGTGCCTACTTGGCTAAATGAGCACGCACATGTTCGACTTTATCTGCAATAGTTTGTTCACGATCAGATCGTGTTCCAATCTTTAACTGACTTGATAACCTAGGCGCACCCATTTCATGAAGGCGGACATGACATCGCTTCACCGCATCCATTACCACCTCCCACTCACCCTCTATATTGGTACCATAAGCGTGTAGTTGATGAGATAAACCCATATCGATGAGGATTAATTGGCATTCTACAATATACGGCGTCAGCGATGTTTCAACCCCTAAGGGGGTAATGCAAAAATCCACAATCACTTTCATATCGAAGCCTCTGCCTTTCTATGGTATTAATCTGTTCGTCAGCTAAGACTATAATCTAACACTACCTACGCATAAAAAGGACGACACCGTGAACAACTCTCTTGTCTTTACCTTTTTGGGATTGGATCGCCCAGGACTGGTTGAACGGCTGGCCGACATTGTCGCTGACCACCAAGGCAACTGGCTAGAAAGCCGTATGACCCAGCTCGCCGGCCAGTTTGCAGGCATTGCCCGCGTCACCGTTCCCGCAAGTGAGATCGACGAACTCAGCAATGCACTACTAAGCCTTAACATTGAAGGCTTAACAATCAATATTCAACCAGGCCAAGCACCAGCAGCTGGCGCAAAGCCAAAACTGTGTAAATTGCATATTTTAGGTAACGACCGCCCGGGAATTGTGCGCGAAGTCAGTCGCGCGCTAAAGCAACAGCAAATCAATGTTGTCGAAATGAGCTCAAATATTACCAGCGCCCCAATGAGTGGCGATGCCTTATTTGAAGCCCACGTCAGCGCGGAAATGCCACAAGGATGTAATTTTGATGAGCTGGAAGAAAGCCTCGATACCATCGCGGAACAGCTCAGTGTTGATATCGTTTTAAGCTAGTTTAATGGCCATTAGCCTTGAATCTTTTTCATTACAAAAACCAGCGCTGCGGCCAGCAGCGCTATAAACGCCACGCCCAGCACACACAGTAAAAAATACTGCGCAATATCACGCCAAGGCACATCGAAACTCCAAACCGCAGAGCACACCAACATAACTGTCGCCAATACCGCCAACACGGGTGTTCGATAGCGTTTGTACGCCTTTACATACTGATTTGCCACGTTGTATTACCGTTTTAATGTACTTGTATCGCTTAGCTTAACGAATCTTCCCTAACCCACTCACAGCGCAACTTCCCCGTACCCTGACCCGGCACATGACATTCGTCTTCTGCCTGCCAAACAAAGGTGTGGGTGCCGCTATAGGCCGTTTGTAGGTGCACCGTTGCCGTCACCCAATACATCTTGTGAAGGACCTTCTCAAACTGTTTCAGCCAAGCATCCCACTCATGCTCTATTGCTTTATAGGAACTGCCAAAATGAATCACATCGGTCTGGCAATCGCCAAAATCTATGGCGGGTCGCGGTGCCGAAAACATTTCACGACACAGCAAAGGCCAGTCTTCCGACGCTGGCAAAGAGGCTGTCACCAACTGATTATTGTCTCTTCGCTCAGCGACGTCCTCTTTGCTGCGCGCGTACAACATATCTGTGATACAACCGTAAACCACCGATTCCTGTGCCATAACACTACCTAAATAAGTATTTCCCAGCGAGTCTACAAAAGCTGCTCGTCATCGGCTAGTTATTTTAAGAATGCTCGGTGATCGCAGATTGTTCGTATAGCGGCGAGCGAAGATAGTGCCAGGCAATGGTAAAGGCGACTGCAGCTGCAAACGCGGCCACGGTAAAACACAATACCCCGCTTAAGTCCCAAGCCCAGCCACTCAGAACGGCACCAGCCGCGCCACCTAAACCAAAACTTAAGCCGCTGTATAAAGCCATACCTTGGCCCTGATGACCGACAAAAGACCGCCTAATAATCTCGATGCTCGCGGCGTGATAACTACCAAAGCTGGCCGCGTGCAAGCACTGCGCAAAAATAAGTACCACGGGGTATTCGACAAAATAAGCAATTAACAACCAGCGCAAGCATGACAAGCCCAAACTCCACAGCACAATATTGCGAAGGCTAAACGCCGCCAACACCCGGTGCATCCCGATAAAAAGGAGTACTTCGGCAATCACGCCCAGCGACCACAAAACACCTATTGCGGACTTTGAATAATCCTGTGCCTCAAGATAAATGCTGAAGAATGTGTAGTACGGACCGTGGGATAGCTGCAAAAAAAAGCTGATCGCAAAAAATGCCAGCACCGCGGGATGACGCAGAATAATCAAGAGAGACGCGCGGGTTTGAGCCCCCCGCTGATTCCCATTCTTTTCGGAAACCAACAAGCTGGCAAGCCAAATACCGCTTAGCAATGCGCTAATAAGATAGAGCAGATGAACAATAGGATGGGTATCTAACCACCAGCCCACACCTAGAACCGCGACGATAAAACCGATTGAGCCCCACACTCGAATACGACTATAGCGCCCGTAACGCCCGGCGAGATGAGAAAGCGTCACCACATCAAACTGTGCTAGCACCGCATTCCAAAAAAAACTGTATGCCACGACAACAGCGGCCAACCACCAAAAATCCGAGCGGAGATACACGCCGCTGAATGCCACAATGCCGAAAAAAGCCCCATAGCGAATAATCCGGCTTCGGTGACCGTAATTATCAGCCATCCATCCCCATAGGTTCGGCGCAACGATCTTAGTCGCCATCACCAGAGCCGACAAAACACCAATTTCCTCGGAGCTAAAACCTAGAGATTTAAGGTAAAGGGCCCAGTACGGCACCCAGGTTCCCAATAATGCAAAATAGCAAAAATAGAAACCCGACAAGCGCCAGTACGGCACCGAGGCAGACACACTAATTACGAGTTAGCAGCGGGAATGACTGGTGTTGTGGAATGCACATCGGCATTTTGAGCCCGATTGCGGAGCAAATGATCCATCAACACAATCGCAACCATCGCTTCAGCAATGGGAACCGCGCGAATACCCACACAGGGGTCGTGACGACCAGTGGTGATGACTTCAACGGCATTGCCATCGACGTCTACCGTCTTGCCAGGCACGAGAATACTGGAGGTAGGTTTAAGCGCGAGATGGGCAACCAAATCTTGGCCACTGGAGATTCCACCAAGCACACCGCCGGCGTTATTAGAGGTGAAACCGTCTGGCGTGAGCTCGTCGCGGTGAAGGCTACCTAAAGCATCAACACAATCAAAGCCGGCGCCCAATTCAACACCTTTTACTGCATTTATGCCCATGAGTGCATGAGCGATATCCGCATCCAGCCGATCGAACACCGGCTCACCCAAACCCACTGGCATACCGCTGGCGACAACGGTTAATTTTGCCCCCACAGAATCACCGGATTTGCGCAATTTCTGCATATATTCTTCCATTTCCCCCACTTTACTTTCATCGGGACAAAAGAAGGGGTTGGTCTCCACCACATTCCAATCTACATTTTCCACCGCGATAGGGCCGAGCTGGGAAAGATAGCCCCGCACTTCAATTCCGCAGTGTGTTAGCAAATATTTTTTAGCGACCGCACCCGCAGCCACGCGCATTGCCGTTTCCCGCGCAGAGGAGCGACCGCCGCCGCGATAGTCGCGGGCGCCGTATTTTTGTTGATACGTATAATCTGCGTGCATGGGACGAAAACGATCTTTTATTTTGCCGTAGTCTTTTGATCGCTGGTCCGTGTTTTCGATAAGTAAACCGATCGAGGTACCGGTGGTTTTACCTTCAAAAACACCGGACAGAATTTTAACTACGTCATCCTCTCGGCGCTGAGTTGTATAGCGAGAGGTGCCTGGTTTGCGGCGATCCAAGTCCAGCTGCATATCCAGTTCGGAGAGCTCAATACCTGGTGGGCAGCCGTCGATAATCGCCCCTAAGGCGAGACCGTGGCTCTCACCAAAGGTGGTTACCGTAAATAATTTACCGATGCTATTACCTGACATGAACCTTCCTGAATCGACTTTAATTAGCGCCACACTGCTGGCGGATTATACGGCAAAACGACAAAGGCCGTCAGAACCTCATGCAAAACTGTCTGCATATTCAAGCAATTGCTCGCGCGTCATGACAAAGACCCCGTGCCCTCCGCGCTCAAATTCCAGCCACATAAAGGGTACGTTTGGATAGGCCTCATCCAATGCCACGCAGCTATTCCCCACCTCGACTATCAATACGCCGCCGACATTTAGGTGATCTGCGGCATGACGCAAGATTTGCCGAGTAATATCTAAACCGTCAGGCCCAGATGCTAAGCCTAGCACTGGTTCACGGTGATACTCCATGGGCATATCGGCAAGGTCTTCGGCATCGACATAAGGCGGGTTGCTGACAATTAAGTCATAGCGCTCACCGGCCAGCCATTCAAAAACATCTGACTGCACAGCCCGAACGCGGTCAGAAAGCTCATGGCGAGCAATATTAATATCGGCGACATTAATGGCATCAAGGGAAATATCGGCCAAATCAACACTGGCATCTTCAAATTGATAGGCGCAAGCAATACCAATACAACCGCTGCCGGAACAGAGATCAAGGATTCGCTGCGGGTAAATACCAGACAGCCAAGGCTCAAAATCCTGCGCAATTAATTCTGCGATTGGCGATCTCGGCACCAATACTCGCTCATCAACGTAAAAGGATAGTCCTGCAAACCACGCCTCTCGCGTTAAGTACGCTGCGGGAACGCGCTCAGTAATCCGGCGCTCTAACAGCGACAGAATTGATTCGCGCTCGGCAATAGTTAAGCGGGCATCCAACAGTTCTGTCTCAAAATCAAACGGCAAATTTAAAACATGTGAAACCAAAACCCGAGATTCGTCGTAAGCGTTATCTGTACCGTGGCCAAAAAACAAGCCAGCGCGCCCGAATTCACTGACACCCCAGCGAAGGTAGTCGCGGATGCTTACTAGTTCATTGGTAATATTGTTTACTTGGCTCACGACGATACCCAAAAAATGTAAAGACGTAATTTTACACTAGCTAAACAAAGAATCCTGCACTGTTTTGACATGACTAGTACCCCGTCAACATGATATTGAAGGAGTACTAGCAGCAGCCGCAGAAAACAACAGCTATGTTCAAGATCGTTTGGAAACTCACGGCGGGTTTGCTACCATTCCAGCCCCAA
>Ga0207891_1000372_pt1 | contig 32349 bp, 31 predicted proteins | sample LinPmetageLP50_FD_184061 | JGI IMG/M metagenome (GOLD analysis project Ga0207891, IMG submission 184061) | Marine viral communities from the Pacific Ocean - LP-50 (SPAdes) | ecosystem: Environmental > Aquatic > Marine > Oceanic | place: Pacific Ocean | collected 2011-08-27 | reverse complement strand
ATAGCTGATTTTGGTGCTGTAGGACAGCGTCCAATGGGTCGGTATGGTTTCCGCCGGTATTGCGCTTGTCGAACCGAAGGTCAGCTAAGCCAGCGGCGCCTCCCGACGGGAGGGTCCTTCGACAGGCTCAGGACGAACGGATATTATTGCCGTTCGTCCTGAGCCTGTCGAAGGGCGTCTCTCGTCTAAAAGCATAGTTCGACAGGTTCACCACTAGGGGATTCGATCCGAACGTCATCGCCCGCCCGCCACTATATATCGCTAAACGACTTCAGCGCAGCCGGTGCGACGATATCACCCCATTCCTGCACGAAATGCCCCGCCTCCTCGATCAGCAGCGGTTCGGGACAGCCTTTGATCAGACCGTGCATCATCTTCATCACCGGCGGACCGAGCACCGGATCGGAGCCGCCGATGGCCATGAAGCTGGAGCCGGCGAATTCGCTGCTCCAGAAACCGGCGGCGCGCTTGCTCACTTCAACACCATCCATATCCGGCTCGACCGGCACCAGAGCCGGAAATGTCCGCGCGCCGGCCTGATAGCGGTCATCCGGATAGGGCGCATTATAGGCGGCTGTCTCCGCGTCGGTCATCTGCGGCGTGCCGCGCGCGATAATCTGGCCGGCATCAAATTCGGGAACGGTCAGCGCATATTCTTTCCACGCATTGAAACCGTCGCCCGCACCGGTGCCGAGGCCGAGGGCGGTGTTCATGATGATCAGCCGCGACAGCCGTGCCTTGAAAGCCTCGTCCACCGGCAAGGTCAGCCCGATCAACCCGCCCCAGTCCTGCACCACCAATGTGATATTGGTCAGGCCCAGCCGCTCGACCAGCGCCAGGATATGATTGCGGTGAAAGTCGAACGTGTAGCTATCAAGTTCGGTGGGCTTGTCGGAGCGCCCGAAACCGAAGAAATCCGGACAGACCACCCGCGCCCCGGTGGCGGTAAAATGCGGGATCATCTTGCGATAGAGAAACGACCAGCTCGGCTCGCCATGCAGGCACAGGAAGGTTGTCTCCGCATCCGCAGGTCCGGTGTCGACATAAGCGGCGCGCAATCCTTCATAGCCAGGCAGATCATCAACATAGTGGACCGGGAAATCAAAGTCCGGAATATCGGCAAAACGTTCATCTGGCGTGCGGAGGGCGGCGATCGTCATTGATAATATCCTTCTCGATTTGGCTCGGCATAGCAGAAGTCAGCAACCGCAGGATAGTGGCTTGCAGCGCCAAAGTTTGTCAAAGTTGGGGCCAAGGAACGCCTGTTTTGCGTGATTTTTGATAGAATATTGCGGATGACGGACATTATATTTCCGGCGAATAGAGCAAGCCATAACCGTGACCGAATGGACCGGGCAATGGTCTCTTTCCGCGAAGACCCGTCATTGCGAACGCAGCGAAGCAATCCGGAGCCCCGCGTGCCGCTCTGGATTGCCACGTCGCCTGCGGCTCCTCGCAATGACGATACACCCGAGCGTTCCATCAGTCGCCGTAATGGCGCTGGATGAACCGGCCTCAAAATTGCCTGAAAGAATTTTGGAACTTTACACAAACGACCCCTTTTGTTTTCTGCGACCTTTCCCTCAAGGCTCTGGAATATAAGGAAATAGACGCCGCCCGAACCCTGCCTAGTGTGAACTTTAAAACGGCGCGCCGCCAAACGTCGGAACATCAAGGGAGAGAGACAGCACAGACTCATCACGGCGCGGAGCATAAGCGCGACGGGGTGATGTAGGAAAGCGGGTTTCGCACAAGGGAACAGGCCGATTGCCAAGACCATGGATGAAGCCGGGCAAGAGCGGTGACAAATCTGTCATAATTTTATGACCTTATCCTTTGAAATCCACCTCCATGGGCTTATCGTCCAGTCCTCAGGTCGCAGACTCACAAAAGCCAGAACGGCGGGTCACAGGTTCTAGCCATTCTCCCGGGGGCGGGATGAAGGAGTATTGTGCGGTCAATTGTTGAACAGGGGTGGGGCTTGCAGCGCGATTTGCGCTTTGCTGTTGCGATGGGCGCATTGGCTTCGGCGACGCTTCTGTCCGGTTGTGTCACAAACTACCAGGATTTCAATCAAGACTCCGCCTCAAACTCAAAATTTGAGACTGACAAACAACATTGTCGACTGCAGGCGTCCGATGCTCTTGATCTAGCTGATCAGCAGATGGAGCGATTTGAGGATGGTAGCGATGAAGAAATCATCGGTGCAGGCTTGGCCGCGATGCTATCGGGAAGTGACGAGCAAAGGAAGATATACAATCGATGCATGACGGAAGCGGGATTTGAAAAAAGATAAACTTTACTCGCTCCTGTTTCTATTGTTACTGAGTTTGCCAGTTGCTGCCTGTGCTGCCGATCCGGAACCATGTGCTCCGGGTACTTGTGCTCCATATATCCCGAAGGCGTGGAACGAGTTGACCAAGCCAGAACAGAAATATGTGCTTGAGGCGCACGAGAAAAACAAGCGTCTGAAACGACTGTTTATAGAACTTTTATTCGGTAAGAAGAACGAAATTACACTGTGGACTTCTGTACCAATAGGTAAATCAAGTTATCGATATTTTTTGAACGGAAACTGTCAGGATTTGGCTCCACAGTTGTATTTTAACAGTTTGTTTATCGGCGCATCCGATAGCGGGGGTTATACTAGGTTCGTTTGTAGGGAAAACGGCTGGCAAATTTATATCCCTGACTTACTCGTCTATGACCATCGAGCATGGTTGTGGGAAAGGTATGGGAAGCAAAAAGTTGCAGGAAAGAACCCTATACCTCCTCGCGAACCCGATGATGCGTCTCTCTATCACCAACAGCATATCATTAAGCAAGGTCGTATGGATGTTGTTGAATCGGCGATGGCGCACGGCAGATCGCTTGATCTGAAATCATATGATCTAGGTTATTTTAGCAACAACGATATATGCAAACTGCTGATCAAACGGGATTCTGATCAAGCGACAGCGCGCTTCTTGTCGATTTATATATATCCGGATGGCCGGTATGAAGGGATTTCGGATGAGAAAATCATGCGTTCGCTGACGGCAGATCAAGATTTTCTGGAATGCGCTTATCGCAGTCGTTTTGTCGCCATGGGATTACAGGGTGGAGCAACAATAGAAGCTAATGCCTTCATGCATTTCAAGGGGGTCGAAAATACCGTTCGTGGAAAAGGCGGCAGTCCTATGGGTCTGAATTATGCAGAACCGTCGATGCCGGTCGCAATCGGTTTATTCAATACACTTCTTAGAGAAGGAATCTTGAAAAAAGGTCACATCGAGCGATCCGATATTCCTGATATTTTCGACCTGCCCAACTTAAAGTATCCGCAACTACGCGATGCGCATGCATCTGGTATGCGGGCTTTTCCACGGCCAATTGACCCTAATGCGCCGCCAAGGCCGGAACCTGAAGTGTCTCCGATCATCCTGACCGGTGATTAAGTTTTTACAGTCCAGCCACCGATGACTATCCCCATCACTAGGAAAACCAGATGACCCGTTCTCATTTTAGAATTACCGTGACAGTTGCAACAATCCCCGATCTGTGCCGAGACGAATGGCCAGACGGTCAGCGAACTTGGCGCGGATCAGCGTGCGGCCTGTCGTGAAATTGCCGAGCAGCTTGCCGCACTCGAAACACGCCGCCCTGCCTTGGCTTTTAAGAGCAGCCGTGCCGCTCGCCGCGCTGGCGAGTGAAGCGCAGCGGGGAAGCAAGCAGGCACAGCTGGAACTCGGGATACGGTTTGAAGAAGGGCGAGGTGTGGAGCGCGATTTGGACAAGGCGCGGAAGCTTTATGCCCAGGCGGCGAGTGATAGCGGCGGGACGATCTGGGTCTATTCGCCATCGGTTGGCAATGGGACGAAGGGGCGGATGATTCCGGTAAATGCGGGACCGAAGCGGAGTGGGTTGGCTGAGGCGAAAAAGAGATTGGGGATGTTGGAGTGAAGAGTAGAATGATACTGCTAATCTTTCTGATTATAGCGTTACCCCTGCTTATCTACTTCACAATAAATTCATTCTTGGATTACACATTTGACAAAAAATGCAGTTCTGGAAAAAATATTGTTATTTACGATGCTAAAAATTTTTCTATTCTAAGAAATTACGCCAAAGAAGAGATGCCAAAGGATAAATACTTTCTGTGGGCAAATTCTGTCTATAAATTAAAAACGATTGAATCTAAAAATGTTTACGGGATAATTGAAAGTTCTGTGACCTATAGTATCAAAGGTGATAATATAGTGACTATCAAAAATTACAAAATAATTGTGCCAAATATATTTGATTCATCAGGTTTTGGTAAGGTAAAAAGGAACTGTTATTTTGAAAGAAATGATGAATACCCAGAGTATATTTCATTTCACTAAGCGCGGCACAGGAATAACAAATGAGTGATAAACAATACCCAAGAAATTTTTTGCGGTCTGCGCAGGATGCCTCACTTGCATACATGTCAAATAGGAACCACCGTGACAGTTGCAACAATCCCCGATCTGTGCCGAGACGAATGGGCAGACGGTCAGCGAACTTGGCGCGGATCAGCGTGCGGCCTGTCGTGAAATTGCCGAGCAGCTTGCCGCACTCGAAACACGCCGCCCTGCCTTGGCCTTTAAGAGCAGCCATGCCGCTCGCCGCGCTGGCGAGCGAAGCGCAGCGGGGCAGCAGACAGGCACAGCTGGAACTCGGCATCCGGTTTGAAGAAGGCAGAGGTGTGGAAGGTTTATGCCAAGGCGGCGAGCCATTGCGGCGGGACGATCTGGGTTTATTCGCCGCCGGTGGGCAATGGGACGAAGGGGCGAGCCATTGCGGTGAATACGGGGCCGGAGTGGTTTGGCTGAGGCGAGGCGTCGGCTGGAGGAGGTGGAGTGAGTGTAATCAATTTCTTGAACCCCATCGAGATCACGCTGTTAACAACAGGGCTGGTTTTCTTTGCCCTGTTTCGGTTGCGTCGGCCAAAGCGGTTTATTGGATGGTGCACTTTTGTTCTAGGTGGTGCGATTTTGTCTCTGGCGGTCAGCGAAATTGCTGTTGAAGGCATGCGAATTTACTATCGGCAGCCGCCGCCCGACTATTCGGGGCCTCTAGTCAAAGCGTACTGGAGAGGCGAGATTTCTCGCCTCGAATTGGATCGTCCAAATGTTATGTTAAAGTTGGAGACACAGTTTCCGATCCAATATGGTGTAGTGCGAACCCCGCAATGCGGCGAACGCGAGCCAATCCACCAATGTATCAACGACAAGGTCACAGCACTTCGCATGACGATAGCCCAATTGTCACAGTGCAAAGGAAAGCCGTCTACCGGACAGGTCTCCGATTATTTCAGCGAAGAAACTGACACGGCATATTTGGCATTTATCAATACGAGTGGACCAGTTCGAGCCTTTGAAGCCAATCCAAATATAACTGGACGCTCAGATAAAGAAGTCTGCGTTGAGTTTGAAAAAGTAGAGAAAGTCCCGAATGGTGTATTGAGTACCAAGGAAATAGGGTCAAAAATGAGCCTCGGTCGTACCGCGCTTTCAAAAAAGCAAAGAGGCTTTGTCAAATTTTCCTACGAAAATATCAACAAACTGTCAGTCTCTGAAGGTATTCCTGTAGTGAACTGTTATGACTTTCGGTTGTCATTTCTCGAGAAGATTATGACGGCGGTTTATGTGGATGTGAAGCCCAAAGAATCAATTGAACGTTGCGCTTCGAACAACCTAAGAGATTATTTTTATTACGGTAATCGTGGAGATCATACTAAATGACCGGCCCTACTTCCCAAAATGGAACTACCGTGACAGTTGCAACAATCCCCGATCTGTGTCCTTAACTGGCGAGACGCTTTTGTTTACGGATCGGGCAGTAGCAGCTATTTGTCGGGATGGCGCGTCTTCCGGGCAATAATTTAGGTGAAAGTTTACTAAATACTCATAAATATTTTGATTCTGTACTTTCTCCGGACCGCTCTTCTGCGCTTTCAGGGTACGGCCGGTCTGTTTTTGCAATCACTCGATAGATTCTGCTGATTTCGTCTGGCCCGCAATCACACCAAATATTCATCCAGCGTCATCTGCAACCGCCGGATACGGGCTTCCTGATAGTTGCCGAGCGACTGGGCGCCTTTCTTCGAGGCTTTGGCGCCGTCTCTTTGCATCGCGAGATTGTCGGTGTCCTGATCGAGTATGTCGGCGAGGACGAAGCCTTCCACGCTGGTGTAGCTATCCTCTATCTCGAGCCGGACCGGCTTGGCGGGCGCCGGGCGCTCGCCATTTTCTGGAAGCGGCTGCAGCAGCAGTATCTCGTGCAGGCAGTGGTCGACGTCGATCGGGCGGAAGCGGTAGCAGAGGCGGATGTTGATGCCGGGGAAGAAGAACATGTTGGGGAACAGGAAATATTCGAGGCTGTCGATCATCTCGCTGGTCGAGACGCCGGACAGGTCGACATTGAACGCGCTGCCATGTTCCTGGCGCAGCATTTCGGCATGGACTTTCCGGGCCGAGGCTCCCTCTGGAAGATCCTTCGGATCGCGGCCGAGTTTTTCGAACAGTTTTGCCTCGCTGACCGGCTGCTTCAGATGCGGGCTGGGCACGCCGATCGCGTGCATGAAACGGCTGACATTCTTGCCGAAAATATCATATTGCGCATTGGCATCTCCGGCGGTGTAAACCGCCTGCGAATGGGTCTCCAATACGTGATAGGCCTCAAGAAAAGCCTCCATCGCCATTTTCCAGTTGGCCGGCAGGACCTTTTGCGTGTGCAGCGCGACATAGCGGTCATCCATCGGCCATTGCTTGAAATGCTCCGGCAATATCTCGAGATAATCGGCCAGCGGCGGCGCGTTGTCGTCCATATTGATGAAGACGAACCCGCCCCACAGATCGCAGCGGATCTCGGTCAGGCCGAAATTATCCTCGTTCAGATGCGGAAAGTCCCAGCGGCAGGGAATTTCCCTGAGCGATCCGTCAAGGTTGAAGGTCATGCCGTGAAAGGGGCAGCGAATATGCGGGCGTCTGGTGCCGCTGCTGCCCGTGTTTTCCTCTGTCGCGAATTTCATGCCGCGATGCGGGCAGCTGTTAACAAAGGCCCGGATCTTGCCGTCATCGCCGTGCACGACCAGAATGGAGTAAGGGCCGACATCGTAAACGTGGCGATCACCGGGGGAAGGGACATGCTCCTCGCGGCAGGCCCATTGCCAGGTCCGATTCCACATCCGGTCGATTTCGCGGTCATGGACAGCAGGGTCGATATAGCGGTCGAAGCTGATATCCTCGTCGCCGAGAAACTCATATTGCTCGCTGCGCATGGCGGCGGGCGGATTGTCGCCGTCGGCATCCATGATATCCTGCATCGACGGCCCCGGGCAACGCGCCTCGCCCGGCGCGAGTTGAGGGTCGGAAGCTTTGGTCAGATCATATGTCATGGTGGGGCTCCGGTTTGCGGTTCATTGCGGTGCGGTCATAAAGCGGGTCGGACGGCTTGCGCGAACCGACGATCATCGGCGACCCGTCGAGGAAAGCGTCGGTGCAGGGATCGTCGCGCACCCAGTCGACCAGTTCCGACCGATAGGCGAATTTCCAGACCCCGTTGCGCTTCTCCAGCCGGTCGACATAGCGGCCGCTGATGAACAGGTCGCGCTGTTCGCCCGCCTCATTGGTCAGCCTGTGATAGGCTTGGTAATAGACTTCACCATAAGCCTGGTCGCCGGACAGTTCGATCAGATGCTGGCCGAGCATATGATGGTTGCGGTCATGCGTTTTCAGCGCATCGATGCAGAAATCGGCAAAGCCGTCCGGACCGCCTTCATAGATGCCGTAGCGCAGCAAGGCGTCGTCCCAGAATTGCGCGCGGAGCAGGTCGCGGTCCAGCCGATCCAGCCCGCGCATATATAACGCCGCCAGATCGCGGATCGCCAGATTGGCCGTCAAGGCCTCCAGTTCGGTCGCCCTAATCGCATCTCTCCTGTTCTTTTGAGGCATAGTAGGAGCCGGACGGATCGGGTAAATTACTCTTATCGATAGCAGGAGGGTGACCATGGCGGACGACAGTCAAACAGGCGCGCAGGAACCGGGCCGCGTACCGTGCGCAGCGGAGATGGCCGATCGCGCCGCCATCGCCGAGATCATCGCCCTGCACTGCCGCGGCGTCGACCGGGCCGACGAGGCAACCCTGAAAAGCTGCTACTGGCCCGATGCAACCACCGCTTATGGCCCGGACGCCGTGCCCGCCCACGGCTTCTGCGCCGAGCTTGTCCCGGCGATCAAGGCGTTTCGGCAAACCCACCATATGGTGACCAACATCCTCTACGCCTTTGACGGCCCGCAGGCGCGCGTCGAGAGCTATCTGCTCGCTTTTCACTATCTCGCCGGCCCCGATGGTGAAGACAGCGAAATGACCTATCTCGGCCGCTATCTCGACCGGTTCGAGAAGCGCGGCGATATCTGGAAGATCCGGCACCGCGAACCGGTGATGAGCTGGAGCCAGAATGCGGCCACCACTCACAATGCCGACCATCCCGCCCTGTCCGCGCTGCGCCAGGCCGCGCGCTTCCCGGATGATGTCGTCTATAAATAGCGCGCGAATCCACCGCCCGGAAAACCGCGCGTCTGCCCTGCGTGAACTTTACAGGACCACCCGCTTTTCTTTTCTGCGACCTTTGCCTCGATACCGCAGAAAACAGCCAAATTCCTTCAACAGCAACCGTGCCTAGTGTAACCTTTGCAACGCCACTCCCCGGCGCGCCGGCGCGCAGGGACGAAGGCCCGCAAGAGTTTCGTCACGATGCGCAGCATAAGCGCAGACAGCCCGTGTAGGACAGCGGATAGTCCGCTGCGCCGGCGCCCCGCTGTGATATTTTTGCACCAGAAACGGGGCAATCGCGACTTATTCAACTGCCGATGGAACGCCCGTGCGATTGGGCCGTTTCCTCTACTCGTCGATCTAGCGCGCCCTGTGTTTGGCGCAGCATCGACGGGAAGCCCGCAGCAATAGCGGGCATGACCGGAACGATCCTGTTCCATGTTTAGTTAGTTGGAGTAAATTTATGAAATCCCCCATGATCACCCCCCTGATCCTCGCTTCCGTCACCGGCGCCTTTGCCGTTGCCACCCCGGCCGCGGCGCAGTCCGACTCAACCTTCACCGGTCCGCGCGTCGAAATCCTTGGCGGTTATGACACGTTGCGTTCGGGCAGCGACGTTGATGTCGATACCGACAATGACGGCATTTTCGAAAATAACACGCTCGACCAGTCGGTCGACGGTTTCGCTTATGGCGTCGCGCTCGGCTATGATTTCGATGCCGGCCCTGTCGTCTTCGGTCTCGAAGGCGAATATATGGATTCGACCGGTCGTCAGGAAGGCGATGAAGATATCAACGCGCCGTTCGGCTACCGCGTAAACCTGAAGCGCGACCTCTATGTCGGCGCGCGTATCGGTGCCAAAGTCAGCCCGACCACCTTGCTTTACGCAAAGGGCGGCTACACCAACACCGCAGTCGAATCCCGCTTCCAGGACCGCGCTGAAGCTGACGGCGTAAACCTCAACTTCGACGACAGCCAGCAGGTTGACGGCTACCGTCTCGGCGCGGGCGTCGAGCAGGTGATCGGAACCGGCGGAAACGGCAACGGTTCTGGCGCGTTCGTCAAGCTCGAGTATCGCTATTCCAACTATAGCTCGCTCAAATATGATGACACATTGTTCAACGACAGCAATGAAATCGGCGTCGACCTCGACCGCCATCAGGTTGTCGCGGGCGTTGGTTTCCGCTTTTAAGTTGGAGCTAGTCTAGCGATTGAGGGGCGTGCCGTTCGATGGACGGCGCGCCCTTTTTTATGCGGTGGGCCGACTGTCGTCGCGGTGCGGGATAACTCTATCGACCAACCTCTGGCAGAATGTTCATCCGCTCCAATATCCAGCGCGATCCGAACTCGGTAATATGGCCGGTGTCACGGTAATTCCGTAATTCTAGAGATCGAACTGAATAATGGGTGCGCAATGAACCAGTTTCGCGAATGGATCGACATTTGGGCAACACAGCATGTAAAGTTCTAACTAGGGTTTGGGCTGGGTTACAGCGATCGACCCTTTGGCGTTTGCATTCAGGACCAGCGAGTTTGGAGACGCGCCGACCCATCTAAGGTCAATTTCTTCTACCTTGCCTTGAAGAGCTAGGTCGGCATCCAAAGGACGGTTGATCAGCATCTGTGCAGATTTCAGTGCGATATCATATTCCTTGCTAAAATCGTATTTGAGTTTGCTCTGGATTTGTGACCGAACGAGTTCGAGATTTGCTATCTTCACCAACGTGTTAACCGCCCAATTATCCAAATTCGATTTGAATTCTATCTGGTCCACAGTGATCTGACGCAGCTCACGGTCTACATTGAAAGTGACCGGTGCCCAAAGCCAACCCTTTGCGTCGAAAATTCGGCCAGGTATGTCAGCCTGCATCTTGACGCCAAGTACGAACTGCTGACTAGTGGTTTGGAAGAATTCAACATCGAGAAGCTTGGCCTTCACCCGGCCCAACCCGTCAACATCCGACACTATCCATTTATCGGGGTCAGCAGATTCCTTGATCCTGCGCTCCAGTTCCGAGAAGGCGATGGAAATCGGCATGTTTAGGTCAAACCCATCTGGAAATTGGGTCTTGCTTAGCGGCGGCAACGGCAGAGGTTCAGGATTAGCGGGCCGCTCCGTTCCAACAAAGGCCTGTGTTACAAAGGTCGTGTAGAACCTGAAGTCTAGCTCGTTACCCACCGATCTCGGCGTAGCGAAGCCGATCTCCATCGGCGTTACTCGAACAAAGCTTGAATTATCACCGAGTTCGTGTGTTTTTCCGAGTCCCGACCATGCGCGAGCTGCTTTTGAACGAAAATCAGTCTGGGACAGGACGGCGGTGACGGTGTCATCGATCTTCGCGATGTGCTTGTCGATTTCCTTATTCGCATTGTCGTCCAATCGAATTTTAAATCCGAGCGCCCAGACATGAGCAAAATCCTTCCAGCTATAGTCAATGCCGAGATCAACTGCGGGCTTATAATTCCGGTCGATGTCAACGCTTGTTGATAGCTTTGCCAACAGCGATCCTTTCGGGTCGAGCTGTATTCGACTACCAAGTTCGCCGCGTCCGCGGACCTTGGCCTGAATCTTCAGTGGAATCTCACCTTTGAGACCACCGTTAGATGAGGTCAACTTGATCGGGCCACGATCAACTTTCGCAGAATATTTGCAGTCAATGGCAGGCGTTACCTTGGTCTTCACCCATTTCCCTATGCATTTGCCGTTTATGACCGCGCCGACGCACACCTTTGCATATTTTGCGGGGATACAACTATTCTTGTTTTTCCAGTCCTGTTCGACCAGACGCTGAGGAATCATTTGATTGGCTTTTTCCTGCAAAACTGCGGCATCTAAGGTCACCGGCAAAACTACGCTGCTTCTGGTCTCTGGCAGCAAAAGTGCATCGGATGTTTGGGCTGGCCGTTCGGCATCCCCACGATGTACGAAAATGCAGCCACCGAGCAATAGCGGACTAAGTACAATACAGGCTTTCAAGATAAGCGAGCAATCATCGCTCCGCCGAGATACCGCAACCGTTTCTTTTCCCGAAACACCTACCTTGTTATCGGAATTGCCTGTTACATTGCGATAGTTCTGCATTTTAAACTCCTTCAGATTGAAGAGTTTGAAGTGCACTCTGACGGTTTCATAAGCGCGTGAGCAGGATCACGGTTTGAATGAGTTATAATCAATATCACCCGATGCAATAGTTTGAATTACACGCAATGCAGCAACCGCTCCCACTCATTCCAAACCGCAATGGCGATTGCCCAGCAATCCCACTGCACCGACAAAAAAGGGGAGCGCAATCGCACCCCCCTCTCCAAACTTCATCCGGACAACCGCGGCCTGTCTCGCCGCGTCGCCCTCAGCCTAATTCACCCGGTACAGGATACCCGCGCTTCTTGAGGATATATTTAACCTCCGGATCGCGGCTGCGGAATTTGCGGTAGGCTTCCTTGCGGTCGGTTTCATTGCCGGTCTCCAGCAGGATCGAGCGAAACGCTCGGCCGTGGTCTTGTCCCACGGGCTGCGTGCTTCTTCAAAAGCGCCCAGCTGCCCGCAACTGTTTCCCCGCCAGGTCCCTGACCAAATTCGTCGCGCGGTCAAACGTACCGCAGAGGGTGGTTGCGACCGGCACCTGAATGCCGCGCATATATTATCATAATTTCGATAGCTTCAGACGGCCTGTTGTGCGACGCTGACATCAGTGTGAATAAGCAAGAACCCACCTCCCTGCACCTGACCCTCCCCAACCGGCTGTCCTATGGCCTTGGCGGGGCGGTTTATGCGGTGAAGGAAGCGGCCTATGTCATGTTCGTGCTGCTGTTCTACACGCAGGTGCTGGGGCTGAGCGGGACGGCGACGGGGATTGTTCTGGCGCTCAGCCTGGTCTGGGACGCGGTGTCTGATCCGATGGTCGGCAGCTGGTCCGACCGGTTTAAAAGCCGCTGGGGACGGCGGCATCCGTTCATGATTTTCAGCACCGTGCCGATGGGTCTGGGTTTTGTCGCGCTGTTCGCGCCGCCGGATTTCGTGCTCGACAGCCAGCTGTGGCTGGCGGGGTGGCTGCTGGCCTGTTCGATCTGGATCCGCACCGCGCTGACCTTTTTCTCGATCCCGCATTATACTCTGGTCGCGGAAATCTCCCAGGATTATCACGAGCGCAGCGCCCTGATGGGGCAGCGGACGGCCTTCGTCTTTCTCACCACTTTGCTGCTGCCCTCGGCCTGTCTCTACTTCCTGTTCGATGAAGGCGCGGGCGGCGATGGCCGCTTTGTCGCCAGCAATTACGTGACCTATGGATGGCTGTCAGCAGTGATCGTCTGGATCACCGCGACGGCCTGTATCGCCGGGACGTGGAAATTTATCGGCCATACAAGGATCGATCCCGCGCGGGCGCCGTCGACGCCCGGCTTTGCCGGACTGTGGAGCGATTTTCTCTCCACCTTCCAGAACCGCAATTTTCGCAATGTGCTCGCCTATGATCTGGGCGCGACCGCGTCTTATGGCATCACCATCGCGCTCAACGTCATCTTCTGGACCTATTTCTGGGAACTGGGGGCGACCGAGATGGGGGTGCTGCTCGGCCTGTCCGTAGTGATCGCAGTACCGATTGCGATGGTCTTTCTGAAGACGGCCGGCCGACGGATGCCGAAGCATGACATAGTAAAATGGGCGGTCGTGGTGATGATGCTCGACCTGTCCTGGCCCTATTTTCTGCGTTGGTTCGACCTGATCCCGGACAATGGCGATCCGGTGATCTTCGGGATACTGGTCATCCAGAATGCGGTCTTCATGAGCTTCTTCATCCTGCGGATCGTCGCGATCGCCTCGCTGACCGCCGACCTGACCGACGAGCACGAGGCGGAGACCGGCCTCAGGCAGGAGGGCGGTTTCTATGCTGTGCTGCAGTTCACGACCAAACTAGGCGGTGCGGTCGGCCCACTTTACGGCGGCTTTGCGCTCGACATGGTCGGGCTGGAGGAAGGCATGCGACCGGGATCGGTCGAACAGTCAGCGCTCGACGCGCTGGTCTTGATCGGCGCCGCCGCCATCGTGCCGTTGATGCTGGTGGCGTTTGTCTTCACCTTCCGCTTTTCGATGACCGAGCAACGGTTGCTGCAAATCCAGGAACTGATCGCGCGGCGGCGACAGGACGAATGAAAAAGGGGAGCGCAATCGCACTCCCCTCTTCAAACTTCATCCTGACAACAGCGGCTCAATTCACCGCGTCGCCCTCGGCCTCACTCGCCCGGTACAGGAAAGCCACGCTTCTTGAGGATATATTTGACCTCCGGATCGCGGCCGCGGAATTTGCGATAGGCTTCCTTGCGGTCGGTTTCATTGCCGGTCGCCAGCAGGATCGAGCGGAAGCGTTCTGCGGTTTCCGCGTCCCACGGGCTGCCCGCTTCTTCAAAGGCGGCCCAGGTGTCGGCATCCATCGTTTCCGACCAGAGATAGCTGTAATAGCCGGCCGAATAGGCGTCTGACGAGAAGAGGTGATTAAACTGTGGCAGGCGGTGCCGCATCACGATCTCTTTCGGCATGCCGATTTCGGTCAAGGTCTCGCGCTCGAATGCGTCCGGATCGGTGACCGGCTCCACGCGATTGTGCAGCTTCATGTCGACGATAGCCGAGGACAGATATTCCACGGTCGAGAAACCTTCGTTGAAGGTCTTCGATGCCTGGATTTTCTCGACCAGCTCTTTCGGGATCGGCTCGCCGGTCTTGTAATGGGTCGCGTAGGTCGAGAGAATATAAGGCGTCATCAGCCAATTCTCGTTCACCTGGCTCGGATATTCGACGAAATCGCGCGGCGTGCCGGCGAGACCGGGATAGGTGATGTCATAGTTGAGATAATGCAGCGCATGACCGAATTCGTGGAACAGGGTCGAGGCGTCGTCGAGGCTGATCAGCGTCGGCTCGCCGTCGCCGCCCTTGACGAAATTATTGTTGTTCGACGAGATCGTGTAATTGTTCTTGCCACCGAGCTTGTACGCATCCTTGTAGGTGGTCATCCACGCGCCGGACCGCTTGCCCTTGCGTGCATAATTATCGAAATACTGCACGCCGATTACCTTGTCGCCGCGCTTGACTTCAAAGGTGCGCACTTCGGGATCAAACACCGGAATGCTTCCGGTGGTTTCGGTGAAGGTCATGCCATAGAGCTTGCCAGCCGCATCGAACAGGGCGTCCATCATCTTGTCGAGCTGGAAATAGGGTTTGATTTCCGCGGCATCGAGATCATATTTCGCCTTGCGGACCTTCTCCGCATAGAAACGATAATCCCAGGGCGCGATGGTGATATCAGCGCCTTCGGCATCGGCAATTTCCTGCATGTCGGCGACTTCTTCACCGACGCGGGCAACCGCAGCGGGCCAGACTTTCATCATCAGGTCCATCGCCGCTTCCGGCTCTTTCGCCATCGTATCGGCCATGCGGTAATGGGCGTGGGTCTTGAAGCCCAGCAGCTTGGCACGGTCGGCGCGCAATTTCAGGATCTTGGCGATGGTCGCGTTGGTGTCATTGGCATCGCCATTGTCACCGCGGTTGATATAGGCGTTGTAGACCTTCTCGCGCAGATCGCGACGGGTCGAGTTCTGCAGGAAGGGCTGCATCACCGAGCGGGTGTTTTTCAGCGCCCAGCCGGTCTTGCCCTGCTCTTCGGCTGCGGCCTTGAGCGAAGCGACAAAACTGTCCGGCAGGCCGGCGAGATCGGCTTCGTCGGTCAGGAAGATGAAGGTTTCTTCATCGGCCAGGACCTTGTTGGAAAATTCGTTAAATGCCTTCGACAATTCGGTATTATAGGCAATCAGCGTTTCTTTTTTCGCGCCGTCCAGCAGGGCACCATCGCGGACCAGCTGTTCGTAATTGCGTTCGACCAGACGGGTTTGCATCGCGTCCAGTCCGGCGGATTCACGATTGTCGTAAACCGCCTTGGTTTTTGCGAGCAGTTTCGGATCGAGAGTCAGCTGGTTGAAGAAAGCCGAGACCTTGGGCATCCATTCGCCCTGGATCTTGCGGATCTGGTCATTGGAAAGGTTGCTGCTGTGCACGCCCCAGATGGCGAACAGGTCATTGGCTTCATTGCCGACCAGTTCCATCGGTACGGTGAAATTTTCAAAGGTCGCGGGGGCCGGATTATCGCGGATCGCGTTCACCTCGGCCTGGATCTTGTCCATGGTTGCCTGGAATGCGGCAGGGAAATCACTGACTTTCACTTCATCCCACGGCGGCACGCCGTCATAGGGTCCGGTCCACGGCTGGAGAATGCTATTATCGCTTGTTTCGACCGCTGCGGATTGCATTGCGCTCATTTTGTTCAATTCGGCTGTTGTCATTTTTTTTCCATGATTGTCGGCCAAAGCGGGTGTCGCGGTCGCGCCGATCAGCGCGGCGCTGGACACGCCCAGAAAGATTTTACGGGTAGTTATCGTGAATCGCATGTATATTTCTCCAAATAGGGAACCGCTGTCGCGGAACACTCAAAAGCACCTGAGGTACATTTGGGGACGGTCTAGCCAAAGCGAAGCGGAAACGCAAAAAAGGTTGCGCTGGAAATCAATTATTAGACGAACGACTGTTTATTGACGATGAACGACATCGAAAAATATGGCTATTCCGGTCTCTCGGCCAGCAGAGCGCGCACCAGCGGCTGCAGATTTTCGTCATAGCGAGCCAGCATGACATGCTCCTCGGCATTTTCGAAATGGCTGATCAGCTGGCGGCCGTTCCAGTAATGCAGGGCGATGGCCGGCGGGTCGGCAACGATCATGTTGCGGCCATCGGGATGTTCGGGATCGATCGGGTTCAGATCGAGCGCCACCTGCGGCGCGGTCGAGGCACAGATCGCCAGGCTGATGTCACCCCACCATGTGGAAATATTGCGGTGCAAATGGCCGGTTATCATGCCCTTGACCTGATCATGGCCGGACACCGTATCGGCCAGCCGCGTGACCCAGGGCTCTTCTGGGTGGGTGGTCATCCACTCGATACCACTCTCGACCGGCGGATGGTGCAGGATCAGGATCGTCGGCTTGTCCTGCTGTTCCGACAATCTGGCGGACAACCAGGCAGCACGGGTTTCGCAAAAGGCACCGCCGTGACGGCCCTCTTCCAGCGTGTCGAGAAACAGCAGACGGAGTTCCGGCGTATCGATCTCATATTGAACAAAACCGTCGGGGGCCGGAACATCGGGGAATTGTTTGTGAAACGGCGCCCGCAGATCGTGATTGCCCAGACACATGTGAACCGGAAAAGGCACAACGGACAGCGCATTTTCCAGCCGCTGGTAGCTTTCCTGGTCGCCGCGATCGACGAGATCACCGGTTGCCAGCAACAGATCGGGCTGCGGGGTCATCGCGCAAATCGTCTTGATCGCCTGATCGAGCCGCTTGCGGTTGAATTCTGCCGGATTTTCCGGGTCGAAACCCAGGTGAATATCCGTGATCTGCGCCATTAACATGGACGCCCTCCCCTTTTTCCCCTTGCCCTATTTCCGGGCAATCTGTTTCTCCGGCTTTGTCTGTTTGTCTTTCTGCTGTTCCTTGATCAGCCAGGGTGTCCCGTCATCGGCGTGATAATCATGGCACATGGCGCAGGTCGACGGGACGTCGGATGTTTTCTGGAATTCGCCGCCATGACATTCGCGACAGGTCTTGATCCCCGGCAGCAATAGATCCGTGGCCTGCTTGGACGCCGGCGCATTGTGACAGGTTTCGCATTTTTCCTCGGTATGGGCGTCATGGCTGAACCAGCCCTTCTGCATATAGCGATCGGTCTGCGTCACCGGCTTGATGCCATAATCGACCCGCCCGCGGGCTGTCGGCGGGGTAATGCCGTGACAGTCGAAACAGGCACCGCCGCGAGAGAATACTTCGCTGATCGCCATATTGGCGCGGCTCGGCCGGAATTGCACGGCGCGGGCATAGTCGCTGGCGACGCGGATGTCGTTGCTTTCACCCGGACGACGGCGCGCCATCCCGCCAAGACTGATCGGACGGGTCGGCCCGGTGGAACGATAATAAGCTCTGAGATCGGCCTGAACCATGGCTGGTTCGCCGTGCCGCAAGGTCCGCACCGTGCCACCAATCTCGTCAAAGGCGAGGCTGTGGCACATGCTGCAGTCTTCCTTCATGTCGACCGGCTCAAAGCGCACGCCTTTCGGATCCGGCGTGTGGCAATCCTTGCAGACGAGCGAGGGACCGAAGTCATAATCTGCCGCCAGTCGGCGCCCCATTTGGGCGACACCGCCGGTTTTCGACAGATGCACGTCATGGGGGAATTTGAGTCCGTTATTCTCGGTCGGCTTGTCATCGAGCGAGACACGCTTGCGCGGCGGATTCTTGCCGCCCGGACTGACCAGCACGGCTGGCCGGAATTGCGGATGTTCAATGCCGAAGTCCGACGCATTTTCCAGTTTTGTGTCGGTCAACCGTGCATCCATCCCGTTATGGCAATCCGCGCAGAATTTTTGCGCAGTCGGTTCCATAGCACCAGCGCCTTCATGCTCGCTGTGACATTCGACACACCTGCCCGGCGGCTTGTTGAAAGCCGAGGCGAATGCGGCGCCGATCTTGCCGAAACCTTCCGGTTCGCCGCGCGCGGTCAGCAGCCGCGGCTTGGCGGCATGGTCGTGCGCGTCATCCTCGTGACAGGTGAGGCAGGTCTTGTCCTGCACCGTGACAAAGGCATCGACATGACAGGCCTGGCAATCCTGCTCCAGCCCGTGATGTGCGCTGCTCAGCGCACCGGCCGACCACATGGTGTCGGCGTGGAACTGGTCGGGCCGTTCCTCGACCCCGCGCCAGGTTGCCCAGGTATAGATCGGCCAGACAAGAAACGCGGCCAGCACCAGAGCGATGAAACTCCAGGCGCTTACCCTTTTGCCGGGGAGCAGGCCCTTGAGCGTGTAGAGCGTAGTTTCGCTGCGCGTTTCGGCGGAATCGGACAAGGCCTCGACCCGCTTGACGGTCAGGACAATATCATCGCCTTCCTCGCTGACGACGATGACATGGCCACCGAAGCCGAGCTCCGCGCCGGCAGACGGATCGATGGTGACAGAAATCCGGTGCTTGCCGTCGAGCGTAAAATTCTGACCCGACGTGCTTTCGACAATGATCTGGCCATCATCGCGCCTGCGGATGACGGCATGATTCGGATTGACCGCAAGATCGGGCAGATGGATCGCGTTCTCGGTGCTGCGACCAACGCCAATCTCATCGGTCGGAAACGGCTTGGACCGGGTAATCTCCCGACCGGCGGCGGTGGTCGTGATCTGGCGAACAATGAAAGTCATATCGGGCTCCCCATCCTACCAGTAGAAAAACACGCTGATGATATGCGCGGTGAGCGAGGCGATCAGCGCGAAAGTCATCGGGACATGGACGAATAGCCAGACCTGCAGCATCGCCTTGAGCTTCAAATGGCGACGCACGCGGCCCAGCGTGGATTCCTTTTTCTCGAGCAGCGCTTCAACCTTGTCGAGCGGATCATCAGCGCCCATTTTCGGCTGATAGGCACGCTCGCGGCGCAGATCCGCCTGTGCCTGACGGGTTGCGCAATCGGGATATTTTCCGGAAATCCGCCGGAAGAAACCCCCGCCAAACGGATCCTGTTCGAGGGACTGCAGCACCAGCGTCGCGTGCTCCGCCGATAGCGGCTGGGCCGCTTCGTGCAGTTGCCGGTCAAGCGAACGGAGATTTTCGAGCATCTCGGTTTCGGTCATCTCGTCGCGATTGTCGGACAGCGCCTTCGGGATAGTCACGTAGAAATAGATCCCGACAATGCCGGAAATGATCACGATCATCATGAACACATAGGCGGCGGTATGGATATTCCAGCCGAGCTGGAAACCCGTATGCAACGTGCCGATCACGATCAGGCTGAGACCAAGATAGATATGCGCGGATGTCCACGCCTTCAGCGACCATTGACCAGGCGTCATCGCCCGCTTGCGGACGCCGAGCATGGTCAGCCAGAGGATCAGCAGTGCGCCAATCGTGCCCAGCGTATAGCCGTACCAGCTGCCGCCATTGTGCCGCGGCGACACATCGATGAACAGATAGCTGACGATGCAGATCAGCATGATCGCCGAGGATATTTTCAGCCAGCGGAAACCGGCGTGCCTGAGGAAACCGTCGTGCATCGCGACTTTCTTGCGGCCGGACGGGGCGGTGATGGCGTTGCTGGCCATTATAGGGTTCCCCCCTTGGCTGCGGGTTCGGTGGCCAGTTCTCCCGTTCGTGCTGAGCTTGTCGAAGCACCGCGTCTTGCCATCTGTCCTTCGACAAGCTCAGGACGAACGGGATGTTGCAAAAACAAACAGTTCACACCTCTTCCCCTTCGAGCTTGGAGACGGTGAGAAATTCTTCCGGTGCCACGCGGATCGCTGCCCCGGTCGGACAGGCGCGCACGCAAGCTGGCCCGCCCTTGATCCCGGCACACATGTCGCATTTGATCGCCTTTTTGGGTTTCTCGATCGCAGGGTCACTATGGTCTGCGGCCCATTTCTTATCCGGCTCGCCCGGCCCCGGACCGGCGCCAAAGAACAGCCAGTTGAGCAGGCTCGGTTTCTTCGGCGGCACCTTGTCCATGCGGATCACGCCATAAGGGCAATAGCGCTGGCAATTGCCGCAGCCGATGCAGCTGTCATCGATGAACACCTCGCCATCGGGACCACGGTGAATGGCATCGGGCGGACAATCGGACATGCAGTGCGGATGTTCGCAGTGGCGACAGCTGGTCGGCACGTGCAGATGGGCATAGGTTTTGCCCGCCTCGCGATCGAGACGCGACAGGCCTTCGTGGCTGTCGGCGCAGGCTTTTTCGCAATTGTCACAGCCGACGCAGAGATTTTCGTCGATCAGCAGCACGTCCGTGGCTTCGCCGATGCCATTGTCGACGAGGAAATTGGCGATCCCCGAATACATGTCGACAACACCCGAGAAACTGTCCTTTTTCGCTTCGACAAAAGCGTTGATATCCTGGCGCGCGGCCATGTCCTTCTTCGCCTTGCGCATCAAGTCGGGATGGGCGTCGAGCACTTTCTTGAACGCGTCGCCGCTGATCTTGATGACTTCCGACTTGATCGCCGCCTTCACCGTCGCGGTGCGAAAGCCACCGGCGATCAGCGTCATTTCGCCGACATAAGAACCGGCCGGGAGATAGGATAGAAACACCGGTTTTCCGCCAATCTGTTTCTCGACCACCATCGAGCCGACGCGAATGACGTAAATATCATTGCCCTCGGCGCCTTCCTCGATAATTGTTTCGCCAGCGCGGACATTGATAATCTCGCTGGACTCGACGACCTCGGCAATATCTTCCTTGGTCAGGCCCGAACCGAACATCTGCAACAATTGCCGTTCGGTGGAAATCCGGGTGATCGCACGTTTTGCTGCGGGGACCGACGCCTGCAGTTTCAGCGCAGCAGTACGCGGAATTTCGACCACTATGACATCATCTGCCGCCTTGATCGTTGCGCCGCGCCGTCGGCCCGAAATCAGACCGACTTCGCCGAAAATCGAACCCTGTTCAATCGGAACGGTGATCGAGGGATCCGTCGGATTGATTTCAACCAGAACCGAACCCTGCGCGATGGCGAAAAGCGAGCTTCCCGGATCGCTTCTTTCGAAAATCGTCTCGCCCCGACTGTAGCTCTGCGGTTCGCTGTCGAGCATGAATTCGCGCATCTGCAGCGGCGACAGCTCGTTGAGAATGGTAATATTGGAACGGAAAAATTCCAGCCATTCATCGACCGACCGGCCTCGGGGCAAGTCGCTGAACTTCGCTTCGAGTATCGGCTCATCGGCAGGCTTCAGCTCGGTGTTGCCGTTGATAAACTCGATAACATCATAGCCCTGGTTCATGCAGTGCTTGATCAGCGGATAGCCGGCCAGCGCGCCGATGACATATATGCCCTTCTTGGTGCTTTCGAACGCAGGGGACAATTTGGGATAGGCCTCGCGATCCTCGCTGGTAAATTCAATCCCGCATTGCTCGACAAATTTGCGCGGCGGTGCACTGCCCATGCGCGCGATGATCCGGTCGCATTTGATGGTTTCCTGACCGTCGCGGGTTTCCAGCACCAGCTCGCCATCCTTGACCTCGGCCGGCGTGGTCTCGTTGCGGATATTGACCTTGCCCTGCTCGCCCGCTTCCATCAGCAGCTTCACATTGGCTTTCTTGGCGCGGGCAAATTCCGCTGAGCGGTTGAGAATGGTGACAACATTATTCTGCGCCGCGTCGGCAGCGAGACCGAGCGCATTCTCGATCCCGGCATCGCCCGATCCGATCACCGTGATATGCTCGTCATAATATTCGCCGGGATCGTCGAGCTGATATTGGACCAGCTTGTTGTCGCCGCCGGGGCAGCGCATCAGATTGGGATTGCCCTGCGTCCCGATCGCCATCACGATGGTTTCGGCCAGCACCGTGTCACCATTTTTCAGGGTGATGGTAAAATTGCCTTCGTCGCCTTCAATCTTCACTGGCTCGGCCTGGTACATGACGTTGACGCCATGGCCGGCGGTCTGCTCGTCCCAGGTACCGAGAATGGCCTCGCGCTTGCCGGCGTCAAAATCCATATCCGAGCGCAGCACCAGCTGGCTCGGCGTTGCCATGACATGCTTGCCCTTCTGATATTTGAAGATGGTATCGGAAAGATGGTCGGTTTTTTCCAGCAGCACATGCTTGAGCTTCAGCTGTGCAGCGCGCCCAGCAGCGCTCATGCCCGCTGGTCCGGACCCGATTATGACTACTCGAAACTTGTCCGACACGCGCTTGCTTCCCCCTCTTGCTTCCCCCGACCAACGCACCCTCATACGTCAAAGCGATCTGGTTCAGCTTATTATTCGGCTGTAGCGCGACCCAAAAGATTGAACTTTGGCAGTATCTTACCAAAATGCCTCTTCATTGCCAGTGCAAAATATCACAGCAATCTCGGCGCTTGTCAGGCAGGTAACGGCTCCGTATCTCTGCGCGGGAATATGATCACATGAAATAGCTCGAGGATAGACCATGGCGAAATCAGCTCCATCGATGAATATCAGCCGTATCGCGCTGATTATAGCGGCCTTGCTAGCGCTCGGAGCGGTCGCGGTGCAGGTCTATCGCAGCATGAATGACGAAACCGGCGGCAGCCCGACTGTTGCCGGTACCGAAGCCGAAGCGGCGCCCAGCGTTGACCAGGTCATCGATGGTCTGGAAAAAAAGCTGCAGGAAAATCCCGATGATGCGGAAAGCTGGCGGATGCTCGGATGGAGCTATTTCGAAACCGGGAAATTTGCAGAATCGGCCACCGCGATGAAACGCGCCACCACGCTCGACCCGGACAATCCCGAATATTGGTCGATGCTTGGCGAGGCTCTGGTCATGACGAGCGATGGACAGCAAGTGCCGGCTGACGCTGCGACCGCTTTCCGCAACGCTCTGAAACATGACGCGAAAGATCCACGCGCGCGTTATTTTCTCGCGGTAGAGAAAGACATGGCTGGCGATCATAAAGGCGCGATCAATGACTGGTTTGCACTGCTCGAAGACACGCCCGCCGATGCGCCTTATGCCGCCGATATCCGCCGGGTGATCGGCCAAGTGGCAGAAAATGAAGGCATTGATGTCGCCGCCCGTCTTGCCAAGGCCGCACCCGCTGCGCCAACCGGCGGTATCACCACCGACGGCCCCGCGGTCGCCACGGCGGCGATTCCCGGCCCAAGCCGCGAGCAGATGAAAGAAGCCGCCGCGCTGCCCCCCGGCCAGCAAGAAGCGATGATCGCCAATATGGTCGATGGCCTCGACAAGCGGCTGCAGGCTAATCCCAAGGATGCCAATGGCTGGATCATGCTGATCCGCAGCCGCATGCAACTGGGCCAGACGGTGCAGGCCAAACAGGCACTGGAGCGCGGCTTGAAAGCGTTCAAGAATGACGGGGCCGAGGCAAAGCGGATCAGGGAAGCGGCTGCAGCACTAGGGGTCTAGTCAATTACGTCCCACTTTTCAGAGAGGCTCCATATCTACGAAAACTTAAGTTACAATCATTTACATGGTATCCCGTTGTGTTGTGGCCTCTATGCTTTATGGCCGGATTGGAATGAGGCGATCGCCGGATTGATTTTCCATCCCGAGGGGAATGGAGCAAAAAAAGAATGTGAATATGGATTTGATAACAGCATCTTTACCGAATATAGCCGTTGAAAGCTCTTGAACGACCTGTCCAAAGCAAGGCTGGACCGCTTCGTTTCGATCGTCGCCAGAACCCGGCGGCAGATATCCCAGCATTTTTTTGATAATCTGGGGATCCCTGCTGCGCCCTGCCTCGATATCCTGCTGGCATTGCACGCTGCTGAAGGCGCGCCGTTGAGCGAAGCAGATATTTCGGATTATATCTCCAGCGGCACGTCTGTAACGCGCCGATATCTGGATTTGATGGTCAGCAAAGAGCTGATTGAAATGGACGACGACAGCGTCCGGCTGACCGCGAATGGCAACAGTGAATTGGCAGGCGTCATGTCGCAATTCCATACAGATTTCATCAAGCAAATCTTGTAGCTCAGATTCTATAGGGAACCGCCGTCCACATCGCCCGGTGAAACCCTCGGGTCGATAGCGTTTGCTCTCAGAACAAAATTCCCGCTTCTCTTCTATCGGTCCCCGGTTATCGGCAAGCTTCGCAAAGCCAGCGAAGAGATGATCCGGCAGTCGCCGACCGTGCCATCGCCCGAACATTGCAGCATGAGCGATAATTCGTCGCGCAGCGCGGTGAGATCGGCAATTTTCTGTTCGACTGCGAGAAGATGCGCAGTCGCGACTTCATCAACCGCATCGCAGGGGTCGTCATTGTCATCGGCCAGTGTCAGCAATTCGCGGACCGACTTCAGCGTGAAACCCAGATCCCGCGACCGCCGAATGAACATCAGCCGTTCCAGATGTGATAGCTCATAATCGCGGTAATTGGCCTGTGTTCTGGCCGGCTGAGGTAGCAGTCCCTCCGCTTCATAATAGCGAATGGTCTCCACCTTCGTATCTGTCGCCTTTGCCAGTGCCCCTATTTTCATCGCTTGACCCTATAGTTACTACAGGGTGCATAATTAGGAACGAATCAGAAATTGTCCAGGGGAACATCATGGCTGGAAATTGTTGTGGCAGCGGAACGGACGACCAGGCCTCGCTGAATGATCCGCGCTGGCGGCTGGCCCTGTGGATCGCGCTGGCCGTCAATGCGGCCATGTTCGTCTTTGAATTTGCTGCGGGTGCAGCCGCAGACTCACGGGCACTACAGGCCGATGCGCTCGATTTTTTCGGCGACAGCGCCAATTATGCGATCAGCCTGGTGGTCGCGGGCATGGCCCTGACCTGGAGGGCCCGCACGGCCTTTCTGAAAGGACTGACGCTGCTTGCTTTCGGGTGCTGGGTATTGGTGACGGCGATCCTCGCCTTCATCAACGGCACCACGCCGCATGCCGAGATGATGGGCATCGTCGGCGCAATGGCGCTGGTCGCCAATGTCGGCGTTGCCTTGCTGCTCTACCGTTTCCGCACCGGCGACGCGAATATGCGCTCGGTGTGGATATGCTCGCGCAACGACGCGATCGGCAATGTCGCGGTGATGATCGCGGCGCTGGGTGTGTTCCAGACGGGCAGCGCTTATCCCGACCTCGCAGTCGCCGGTCTATTGGCGGCGCTGGCGATTAGCGGCGGCGGGCAGATCGTCTGGCAGGCCCGCGGCGAGATGCGGTCGGTTAGGGCGGCGGCGAAGAGGGCGGAGGAAAGGTGACGAGGGAAACGGCATCGCGTCGGTAGCGATATTATGAATCATTTCAGGATCCGCTGAAGGCGCAATGATCGCCCTGATATGGAGGTCGAATTTGGATGCACATCTCGCTATCTTAATCACCCAGCACCAAAGATATTGACGCCTTTCGTTATTTCTGTAATTACAGAAATAACGAAAGGCCGACTCACAATGGGCGTTGAAAAATATCCGGAGGCAATGGAGTTCATTCTTCATTGGGGAGAAATGGGGACACATTGGGGAGCCAATCGCTCAGTCGCGCAGGTTCATGCGCTGCTCTATCTCAGCAACCAGCCGCTCGACGCAGAGCGAATTTGCGAAGCTCTCGGACTGGCCAGATCGAACGTGTCAAATGCTCTCAAGGATCTGCAAGGTTATGGCGTTGTAAAACGGACGCATGTTCCGGGCGACCGCCGCGATCATTTTGTCGCAGAAACGGATTTGTGGGATATGTTCATGGCCATCAGCGCTGAGCGAAAACGGCGCGAGATTGACCCGATTATCTCGAAACTCTCCGAGTTGGAACAGCGCCTGGCGCAGAGCAACGAATTGCCCAGCCATATACGTGAGCGAATTGGCCGGATGCATGAATTTATCGGCACATTGACCAATTGGTATGAGCAAGTGCGTGGATTGAAGAAAAGCACTTTAATTGCGTTGATGAAACTCGGGAGCAAAGTCGCTCGTTTCATTCCTGGCTCTAACAAAAACAACACCGAATAAGATTGGGGGAAGAAACATGCCGCCTGCGCAGACTTACATTTATATATTTCTCAAATTACAGAAATTACAGAAACAATAGAATCGATCAGAAAGGAATTTGAAATGACCATCATAGCTTATAGCCTATATCTTCTTATCGCGATCAGCATGACCATCTGGGTTGCGTTCACGCTGTCGACCAATGGAAAAATCTATCTAATCCGTTGCTTTGGACATGATGATGAACTCGCGACGTCTATTAATCACTTGCTCGTTGTCGGCTTCTATCTCGTAAATTTCGGATTTATCGCTCTGGCACTTAGTGCCGCAGGAACGGTGGAGAATACGGTCGAAGCCATGCGCTTTGTAGGTTGGTATGTCGGCATTGCCACGCTTGTATTGGGTGCGATGCATTTTTTCAATATGACATTGATCAGTCGCCACGGGCGCAAGGTTGCAGACTGGGTGCACGAACAAGCAACCCCGCTATAACCGCGATCAATAAAAACTGAAGCGTTACAACAGCGCAAAACTGTCTAGTCCCGCCGGAAGCAATCCGGCGGGGCTTTTGTTGGGTAGCCACTTCTCATTCGGGAATGCCTACCTAAACAAGGGCTCGCCGAAACTCCTCAGCTTGCGGCTGTGCAGTGTTCCGGCTTCCGCTTCCTTCGCCAGCAGATTGATGGCGCGCAGTCCGATCGCGAGATGCTGACCAACCCGTTCCTGATAGAATGCATCGGCCATGCCGGGCAGCTTGATCTCGCCGTGCAGCGGTTTGTCGGAAGCGCAGAGCAATGTCCCGTAGGGCACGCGGTAGCGATAGCCGTTGGCGGCGACGGTTGCCGATTCCATATCGATGGCGATGGCGCGGGACTGGTTGAGACGCCGGGCAATCTGCTCAAAGCGCAGTTCCCAGTTGCGGTCGCCGGTGGTCACCACGGTGCCGGTGCGCAATTGCTGTTTGAGCTTTGATTTATCGATGCCGGTTTCTTCCTGCACCGCCTGGGTCAGGGCCAGTTGCACCTCGGCAATCGTCGGCAGCGGGATGCTGGGTGGCAGCACGTCGTCGAGCACATTGTCGTCGCGCAAATAGGCGTGGGCAAGGACATAGTCGCCGAGCCGCTGGGTCCGGCGGAGCGCGCCGCAATGGCCGATCATCAGCCAGACATGCGGGCGGAGCACCGCGAGATGGTCGGTGATCGTCTTGGCATTGCTCGGGCCGACGCCGATATTGACCAGAGTCACGCCGGGTCGGCCGTCACCGCGCACCAGATGATAAGCCGGCATTTGCGGCGGTTTGGCGATCGGCGGAGCGGATGGCTTGCCATCCTTGCCGGTCGTCCGGTTGCCCGGTTCGACCAGCATCTTCGCCTTGCCGGATTTCACCTCCGCCAGGCCATATTCGATAAATTCGTCGACATAGCGCTGATAGTTTGTGAACAGGATGAACGGCTGGAAATGGCCGGGATCGGTCGCGCAATAATGGCGGATGCGGTGCAATGAATAGTCGACCCGTTCGGCAGTGAACAGAGCGAGCGCCGATGCTTCCTCGCCCTGGAAAATCTGGCCGCCGTCGACAATCTCGTCATTGGTTTTCACCAGATTGGGCGTGTGGAAATAATTGGGCAGCTTTTCCTTCTTCGCCCGGTCGAGGCCGGCGCCGGCATCTTCCAGCGCAAAGGCCAGCGGAATCGGCGTGTCGGACAGACCGACCCAGATTTTCGCGGTGAACGTGGAGTCGATCCGTTGCAACTGGTCGAGCAGATAGGCGCGGTACAGCTTCGGTTCGGTAATCGTCGTGCGATAGGTGTTGATATCGGCGAGATGACCGGACGCCAGATGGCTGGTTTCGGTTGCCTGATCCGCGGGAATCTCGACACTGATTTGCGGGTACAGACCTTGCTGCCGGTCCTCTTTGGCCAGTTTCGACGTCGCATAGCGGCGAAAGCGGGCTGCCGTGATTTCTATTTGTTCGACGTAGAGTTTTTCAAGCAGGGCCACGGCTTCGGCAGGCGTGGCACATAGTGTGGAATCGGTTGTCATGAAGTCTCCGTTACAGTTTCAGTCCTTTAACGGAAAAAAGGGTCAAAGGGAAAAACTAACTACGGGACAGGTTGAGGAAGCGCGCCGCCGCCTCGAATTCCGCCTGTTTGAGATTGCGCATGGCAACGGCCACGTCGTCGCGGCCCCATTGCTGCTCCTGCCAAAGCTCTTCGAGATTCACGAGAGGCCAGAGCGTGTCGGTATCGTGGGTCTGTTCGACGAGGCCCAGCGTGGCGATCAGCGAGCCAGAAAGGCCGACAAGCGACAGCATCGCGGCGATGGTGAAGCCGTCCTGTGCCTCAACCACCTTGCCCAGACGCGCGATCGTCTCTTCCGGCTGCGCTTCATATCGTATGCCGTGGATCAGATTGAATCCGACATCATAACGCTGCCGTGCCCAGTCGAGCAGCGGATCCCAATGTTCCGCCTGATGGTCGATCAGCGCTTGCTGACCCTGATCAGCGCGATAGTAGAGCATGTCGCTGTCGGCAAAAGCGGCGATGCGGGAGACGATCCGGTCCCGCTCGCTTTCAACCTGATCCAGCGCGCCTTGCGCCAGTGCGGTCAGCGGCATTGACGCGGGGATGATATCCTCGCCCTGCGCCGCCCATTCGGCGGCAATCGCTTCGGCAAGACCCGGCATCGGAACGGCAAGCGGGTTACGCTGCGGTGTCTTCATCGGACGTCCGTCGAGCGAAATCGCAAAGGCGTCGCCGACCGGCGAAACCGACACATCCTTGTAGAAACGTTTCATGGCGCGTCCATGCCTTCTGCCGCTTTGGCGATTTCTTCTTCGGCGACCCGGGCGCGAATATATTTGCGGATGATCCAGACCGGCAAGACCCACATTTGGGCAAGACCAAGAAAGACCAGCACATAGCCAGCCGGAGCGGGAACCGGCGGCAGCTTGTCCAGCACAATCGCCAGACCAAGCATCACCAGAACCACTCCAAGCAGGCGGATCAGGCTGATCAGCCAATGCACGGCTTTCGCCTGTTTTTCCTTCACGGGATCGGGAATATATTCATCTTGCACGTCTTGGTCGTCAATCGGCTCGCTCATCGGTTCAATATTCCATGCAGGTCCGCCATATTGGCCACCACTATTTCCGCGCCGGCGTCGATCAGTTCATGCTCGTCATGATAGCCCCAGTCGACCCCGACCGCGCGCACCCTGGCATTGACCGCCATCTCCATATCAAAGCTGGTATCGCCGATCATCGCCGTGGTTTCCGGCGCTGCGCCGGCTTCGGCCATCGCCAGTTCGACCATCGCCGGATGCGGTTTGGACGGATGCCGGTCTGCCGTCTGCAGCGTGATAAAACGATCAAGCAATCCGTGCGCTTGCAGCACATGTTGCAGGCCGCGATCCGACTTGCCGGTTGCGACACCCAGGACCCAGCCGGATGCTTCCAATTCTTCCAGTGTCTGCAGCAATCCCTCATAAAGCGGCTCGTGCACACCGCCTGCCTGACGCAATTCGAAAAATCCGTCCTTGTAGGATTGCGTCACCGCCGCGACTATTTCCTCATCGCCTTCGGGGAACAGGCGAGCCACCGCTTCCATCAGGCTGAGCCCGACGATCCGGCGCACGAGATGGTGATCGGGCGCAACCAGACCATGCTTTTCAAACGCCTGATCCATCGAGGCGCAGATATTGGCCTGGCTGTCGACCATGGTGCCGTCGCAATCGAACAGGGCTAGCTTGTTGCTCATGTCTCTCCAAATTCCTGCATCAGATGGGCCATGGCGCGACGCCCGGTTGCATCCAGCGCCCTGGCCGCATTTTTGCGAACCGCAGCCGGTTTATTCTGGCCTAGCTTGGCGGTCGGGCGCCAGGCCAATATTTCCATTTCGAAGCCAACAATCGCATCGACCATCCTGTCGAATTTTTCCGCATTCATCTTATCCCGGTGCCAGGGCGTCTTTGGCGCCAGCTTTGCTTCATTCTGTGCGCTGAGGTCATCCAGCAGACTGATCAGGCCCTCGCGCTCCATCTGACGGACCGTGCCTTCCAGTTCCAGCGCCAGATAATTCCAGGTCGGCACCTGATCGTCGATGCCGTACCAGTCGGGACTGATATAGGCATCCGGGCCGTTGATCACGCACAGCGCCTTGTTCTTGGCAATATGTCGGGTCAGCGCATTGCCGCGCGACAGATGAAATTGCAGCGCCCCGTCACCGGTCGAAAAAACCGGCACATGCGCGACGCGCGGGCCATCCGGAGTCTCGGCAAAGATCATCCCGAACCCGATTTCCGCAATCATTGCCTCGAGCGCGGCCCGCTCGTCGGCGTCCTGATGATCATTGGCAGATTTGGGCCATCGGAAGGCGGGATCGGGATGCATTATTTGGGTTTCTTGTGGAGAGCCTGTTTGACTTTTGCCTTGTGCGGCATGTTTTTCTTGTGCGTTGCCTTGCCGGCATTGGGCCGTTCACGCTTGGTTGGCTTGCCCGCCTTGGTCGGCTTGCCCGTCGTTTCCCCGCGACCGCGGCGCTCGCCACGCTTGTCCTTGCGGATCATCTTGGCGTGGGCCTTGGCCTGTTGTTTGCGGACCATCTTGCCGCCCGGCTTCTTCTCGTCGAGCGGAAGATCACCCAGAAGCAGATCGAGGCCCAGATTGTCGATAGTTTCGGCGAAATGGGTTGGCAAATCTGCGGTCACGTCAAGATTGTGACCGTCGGGATGCTCGATCCGCAAACGCCGCGCGTGCAAGTGCATTTTGCGGCTGATCGTGCCGGTCAGGAACGCATCCTTGCCGCCATATTTGCCATCACCGACAATCGGATGGCCGATCGCCGCCATATGGACACGCAGCTGATGGGTACGCCCGGTATGGGGTTGCAGTTCGACCCAGCAGGCGCGGTTGCCGGCGCGTTCGATAATCCGGTAGCGCGACTTGGCCGACTGGCCGTTTTCTTCGTCGACATGCATTTTCTCGCCGCCGGAACCCGGCTGCTTGGAAAGCGGCAGGTCGATCACGCCATCGGCGATTTCGGGCACGCCCATGACAATCGCCCAATAGACTTTGCGGACATCGCGACCGGCAAAGCGTTTGGAGAAAAAGGACGCTGCCCCCGGCGAACGCGCCAGCAGGATTACGCCACTGGTGTCCTTGTCGAGTCGGTGGACCAGCTTCGGCCGCGACTTGGCATCATAGGTCAGCGCATCGAGCAGGCCGTCGAGATGGGTTGTGGTTTTGCTACCACCCTGCGTCGCCAGACCGGGAGGCTTGTTGACTACGATCGCGGCCTTGTCCTTGTGGATCACCAGTTCGCGGGCAAAATCGATCTGGTCCTGTGACAGGTCCGATTTGGCTTTGGCAACGCGGCCCGGCCGTTCGATTTCCTGCGGCGGCACGCGCAAGACCTGCCCGGCCTGCACGCGATCGCCCGGCGAGACTCTTTTGCCATCCAGCCGCAACTGGCCGGTCCGCGCCCAGCGCGAAACGATATTGAACGGCACGTCTTCCATATGCCGCTTGAACCAGCGGTCCACCCGGATATCGTCATCATCGGGAGAAACCGTGAATTGCCGGACATCGAGTGTCTTCAGCGCCTGCATCTGCTCCTTGGGCGAGCCCTGGGGCGATTCTTCCTCGGAGCCGCTTTCGGCGGTGGGATCGAAACCGCTCATGTCAGTGCCCTCACTGCCATCAGGCCGGCAAACAGGGCCAGCACGGAACCGACGACGGAGACCAAGGCATATATCAATGCGATGCCCCATTCACTGCGCTCGATCATATTGAGAACTTCCAAACTAAAGGCCGAAAAAGTTGTAAAACCGCCAAGCAGGCCAACGCCAAGCAATAGCCGCCACGGCTCATCGACAAAATTGCTGCGGGCCAGCACACCGGCCAGCACGCCCATCAAAAGACCACCCGTAACATTAGCCACCAATGTTCCAATAGGGTAACCCACGGGAGCAAGATGGAAGACAAGTCGGCCGAGATGATAGCGTCCAGCCGCACCCATCGCACCGCCTGCCATGACAAGAAGGGTAGCGTTCATGGGCGTCCCTTAGTCGGCTTGCGTGGTTTTTCCAAGCATATCATTGGTCAGCCACAAGCGGATGGCCGTCGCGAGGCCCGGCGGTTCCGTTGCGGCGATCCGCTCGACGTCGATCCGGGCGACCAATGCGTTGAGCGGCAGACCCCGCGAATCGGAAGCCGATTTCAGCATATCCCAGAACAACGGCTCGAGTGAAATCGAGGTTTGATGCCCAGCAATCGTGATGCTGCGCTTGACCGGCGGGTGGAAGAGCTCGGGCT
>Ga0207891_1000360_pt1 | contig 33192 bp, 33 predicted proteins | sample LinPmetageLP50_FD_184061 | JGI IMG/M metagenome (GOLD analysis project Ga0207891, IMG submission 184061) | Marine viral communities from the Pacific Ocean - LP-50 (SPAdes) | ecosystem: Environmental > Aquatic > Marine > Oceanic | place: Pacific Ocean | collected 2011-08-27 | reverse complement strand
ACATCGCTCTGCATTTTCAATTTACTGAAAGCGCGCATAGGATCTTCGTCAGTCCAATCTGAAAGTTGCACCACATAATCCTGGTCAGAACGGTGTCTTTCGCCTGCTCTAGGCTCAATGATTAGTGCGCCATACATCCCCGTCATTTCTTGAAAACCGGAATGGCTGTGATACCAGTAGGTACCGCTTTGCTGTAGGGTAAATCGATACGTAAAGGTCTCGCCCGGCGCTATGCCTTTGAAACTGATGCCAGGCACGCCATCCATTTGGTAGGGTAGAAGAATGCCATGCCAGTGGATGGAGGTGGCAACTGCTAGGTGATTGGTGACGCGAATCGTCACTTCATCGCCTTCGCGCAGACGCAAAGTAGGAGCGGGTATGGAACCGTTGATCGTTGTTGCCATACGTGTCACGCCGGTAAAGTTGACGGGACTTTCGGCGATAACAAGATTGATTTCACGCCCACTTAGAACAGGCGTTTGCCCCTGTGCCACTTTGCTGCTCATTGCTGCCTGTAACCAAGTGGGTGTTGCCGCCAGTACGCCGCCAGCCGCAAGGCCTTGCACAAAGCGACGGCGGTTTGGTTGCAAAGATCGTTCTTGTTGGGGAAGCCATTGGCTCACGGGCAACTACCTCATGCATTCAGTGATTTGTGTTCGTAATGCTAGAGCCCTACGCCTGTCATTGGCATGACTTGACGATTACAAAGTTGTAATCTTTAAGTCATCCTGGTGTTGGAAAGCCTCATCCATAATGTTTGTTAAACTGACTTAAGCCAAACGACGGAGCGACGCAATTTTGCGGATATTGGTAGTGGAAGATGAAATCAAGACCGGTGATTACTTACGTCAGGGGCTTTCTGAGGCAGGATTTATGGTTACGCTGGCGCGCAACGGCCTCGACGGTCATCATCTTGCAATGACGGAAGTTTTTGACTTGATGGTGTTAGATGTCATGTTGCCCGATGTGGATGGCTGGCGAATTATGCAGTCCCTTCGGGAAGCTGGTCGGCAAACGCCAGTACTTTTTCTTACCGCTCGAGATAGCGTTGAAGACCGGGTTAAAGGCCTTGAACTGGGGGCGGATGATTATTTAGTCAAGCCATTTGCCTTTGCCGAACTATTGGCCAGAGTGCGCACCTTACTGCGTCGAAGTGCGGCACCTGTGCTTTCAGACCAAATCACGGTTGCTGATCTCACCTTAGATCTTCCTCGCCGCCGTGCAAGCCGTGGAGGCAGAAAAATTAATCTTAGCCACAAGGAGTTTTGCCTACTAGAGCTATTGGCACGCAGAGAGGGGGAGGTATTACCCCGATCGCTTATAGCCTCTCAAGTTTGGGATATGAACTTTGATTCTGATACCAACGTTATCGATGTGGCGATTCGCCGTTTACGCGCCAAAATTGATGATGATTTCCCTGCTAAATTGATTCATACAGTGCGTGGCATGGGTTATAAGTTAGAGGCGAAGGACGATAATGATGTGGCTTAGTCGCATCAAGCGTCGTCCCTTGTCGCTAACAACAAGAGTGATGGCCTTTGTTGCCATTGCCGTCGGCTTAAGCCTACTCATGACTGCGCATCTTGTTCAAAATGCCGTAAAACACCACTTTGCTAAACAAGATGCCGACGAACTCATCGTTATTACCCAAGCTGTAGAGCGTGTTTTACGCGCTGGCGCAGATACCCTCCAACAACTACCAGAAACGTTATCCCATGCGGTCTCGGGGCATCACGGCGTTTATTTTCAAGTGTTGGGCCCAGACGGACAACTCATTTACGGGCCGGAAGATGTCGATCTGTTCGCGCCAGAAACTCGCTACATGCCGGTCTCCCGTATTTCAGAGGCCAATTTACATAGCTGGGGAGCGGGGGGGAATGCCTATCGAGGTGCTATTACCCAAGTAATAATTAATGGACAGGAATACCGGATTGTCGCGGCCATTGATATGAACTTCCATATCCTCTTTCTCGATAACTTTCGGCGCAGCCTGTGGCTCATTATGACTTTAGCTGGCGTCATCACGTTGCTGGCCGCTTGGTATGGAGTACATCAGGGGCACGCGCCATTGAGAGGATTGAGTGACACAATGCGTGATGTTCAAGCCGATCGCCTGCATGTGCGGATAGACCCGAATATTGTGCCGAGTGAGCTGCAAGTGCTTGTAAACTCATTCAATTACATGATCGGTCGTTTGGAAGACAGCTTTACTCGACTTTCGCACTTTTCTGCTGATATCGCCCACGAACTGCGTACACCCTTAACAAATTCCATTACCCAAACCCAGGTGGCGCTTAATCGGGCCAGAAGCTTGGAGGAATACCAAGAGTTACTATACTCAAATTTAGAAGAGCAGGAACGCTTAGCGAAAATGGTCAACGACATGCTGTGGTTGGCTCAAAGCGAACACGGTTTACGTAATCCAGTACGTGAGTGGCTGGATCTCGGGCATGAAGTGCGGGAGTTATTTGACTTTTTTGAGGCTTTGGCAGAGGAGAAACAGATTGTTCTGGCTTTAGACGGAAGCACACCCATGCTGAGTGGCGATCGGGCTATGTTGAGGCGCGCCATATCTAATTTGCTATCAAATGCATTGCGATATACACCGGCCGGGCAAACAATTAACGTGAAACTAAAAAAAACAGATGATGCATGGGTAGAGCTCCGTGTTGAAAACCCCGGTTTAAAGATCCCCCCAGAACATCTACCAAAAATATTTGATCGATTCTATCGCGTTGATCCTTCGCGTCAGCGTCTTAGTGAGGGAGCTGGTTTAGGGTTAGCTATTACCAAATCGATTATTGAAGCGCATTGCGGTTACATCGAGGCATTTTCCGATGACGTTGCGACTTGCTTCTCAATTCGATTGCCCCTAGTTACTGCAGGCATTGGCGCCTAAGTGTGTCGATTATCCGTGTGTGGAAGCTCCTGAAAAAACAATGGGTAGCTTCCCATAACTCTTCTTTACTGTTCATATTACAGATTCACATAATACAGATAAGTACTGCGGGTCGGCGTTTCAGCGAATGTCATGCCCTAACCATTCGCATAGTCAGTGGGACCGTTAATGATCCGCACGACTGAAGTTTGAGGTGGTGGAATATGCCCCCTGGCTGCTCCAGAGTGCTCGGCATATAGCTACAGGCCGCCACTAAAAACGCGCAAGCCGAGGCATTAGTGCTACAAAATTCATTTTAGGGCCGTAGCGGCGCCATTCTCGTTTACCTCCCTAAAATCGCTTAATCCTCAATTGCGATCAAATTCATCATAAGTGCCTGTTTCGCTGTATTCGCCGAGATAAAGATGCACAAGCTCGCGCCCCTTATTGACCCAAGATATGATAATCATTATCATTACGATTCGTAAATGAATAACATTAACAGAATGGGGTTGGGTGTGAAGAAGTCGCTATTGTATACGTGTATCGTGTTGTCGCCCGTAGTTCCGGCATTCGCAGATATCGCTAGTATCGAAAAAATGCTTGTCATTGGCAGTGTTGAAGGAGCACGAAGTCTACCTGGCTCAGGTGCTGTTATAAGCTCAGAACAGCTGCGAACAGAAGTCACCACAGATATTAACCAAGCACTTAAAACTGTTCCCGGTATTTATATCCTTGAAGAAGACGGCTTAGGTCTTCGTCCAAATATTGGTATTCGCGGTGCGACCAGTGAGCGCAGTGGTAAAATTACCTTGATGGAAGACGGTGTGCTGATTGCGCCTGCGCCGTATTCAAACCCAGAAGCCTATTATTTCCCAACGGCGCTTCGTATGTCGCTGTTTGAAGTACTGAAGGGCGCCCCCTTGTTACGTCACGGGCCCCAAACAACTGGGGGCATTGTAAATATGTTGTCTACACCGATCCCTGAGGAAATGAGTGGATCAGTGTTAGTCACCGCCGATCAACGCGGTTCTTCAGATATACATGCCTATTTTGGTGGCCAGACAGGCGATTGGCGCTTTTTGCTCGAAACCGTTCAGCGTAATGGAGAGGGCTTTAAGGATATCGACCGCAGTAGTCAGAACCCAGGATATGATATTTCTGATTATGTGTTTAAGCTCGGTTGGAGCGGTGAGCGTCAGAGTGTCTTGTTGAAATTACAATCTTCGGATGAAATTTCCAACGAGACCTATCTTGGACTAAGTGATAAGGACTTCAATGAAGATCCTAATCGACGGTATGGCTTAAGCAGTATTGATGAAATGGATAATGATCATCAAGCGCTCAACCTAAGCCACGTTTTTAAGTGGTCTGATACCGTGACGTCCACCGCAATGGTATATAGAAATGACTTTGCTAGGAATTGGTTTAAGTTAAGTGGCGGCGGAGATATCGTTCGAGCTGCTAATGAGGGCGGAGCGCTTGAGCAAGCCATATTAGATGGTAGCGCAGAAAAAGATGGTCTGAACTATACGAACAACAATCGGAAGTATATTTCGGAAGGTGTTCAGCTTAATTTTGATATCGAAGCGGGCGCTCATCAGTTCGCTGTAGGGTTAAGGCGTCACCACGACGAAATGGATCGTTTTCAAGTAGTAGACACCTACAAGCAAGAATCAAACGGTGACTTAGTATTCCAATCTCGCAGCAGTGATACTGGACAGGTTTCGGGTAGTAACAACCGAGAGGAAGAAGCCGACGCCCTTAGTTTTTGGTTAACCGATTCCTGGCAAGTAAGCGACGCGTTAAATATTAATTTGGCCCTGCGATACGAAGATATTGAAAGTAGCAGGCTAGAATATTCTGATACCGCTCGCACCACGTTTGCCACTGATAAAAATCGCCAAAACGACACGGCTATTTGGTTGCCCGGGGTATCATTTAGCTTCGACGTGAACGACCAAATCCAATTGCTAGCCGGTGTTCACAAGGGTTTTTCGCCGCTAGGTGGTGGTGCCAAAGTATCGCAAGATCCGGAGGAAAGTAAAAACTGGGAGGCGGGTGTTCGCTTTAATAACGACCATATATTTGTTGAAACAATAGCATTTTACAGTGACATTACCGATACCACTGAAAACTGCTCAGTGGCTGCGCCATGCAGCAATGGTGATACTTCTGGTTCTTTCGCCCTTGGCGAGTCGGCGGTGTCAGGTCTTGAACTACAAGTAAGCGCAGAAGCTGCAATCGGTGCTTTTCAGATTCCACTGGACGCTGCATTCACCTACACCAAGGCCGAAATCACCAAAGACAACGCCGTTTCTGGCTTTGAATCAGGTGACAAGCGAAAAGATGTTCCTGGCCGGGTTTTTAGTTTGCGTGCGGGCTTCGAGCACCAAAGCGGTTGGAATAATTACATCGTAGCCAAATACATTGATGAAATGTGTTCTGTTGCTGGCTGTAATCGGACTGGTGACTCTTACGAAGAGACTGAAGAACTATTCGTGATGGACTTCATCAGTCGTTACCAACTCTCGCAGGATGTTGAAGTATTTCTGAAAACTGAAAACATCTTTGACCAGCAGCGAATAGTCTCACGTAACCCTGACGGCGCCCGTCCAAATCGACCGCGCACCACACTAGTTGGCATCCAGTACGATTTTTAATATCAGCCTCCGATAATAACGCCCGAGTAATAACCTGCATCTGAAAAGTCCGCAGATGCTTGGTACTGTAATAAGGGTTAGTAGCTATATATTTAGCAATGCCGTGAGATAAGTGCTGCGGGTCGGCGGTTCAGCCAAGGCGCTTGAACGGTGCTAGCATTTGTGGAATATAAGCTACGGGATAATCCGGCGCGGTTCCGATGCCCAGATCTTCTGAACGGATAACTCTCTCTTTGTCATAGTACGCAGTGCCTAAGAGATGATCCGTTAACGTTGTGAATAGACCGAAGTTGACATCGCCTTCTTTTGCCGTATTCAGGTGGTGGAAGCGATGAACTTGATTGATAGCTAGAACAGATCTGAGCGGCCCTGCGAAATAGGCAACATTGGAATGTTGCAGTAACAGCTGAATAACCACCGCAACAACCAGCAGCAGTAAGACTTCTTGTGGAGCGCCCATCAAGAGAAGCGGGGCAGTACCTGCAAGGGTTTCAATGGTTTGATGCAAGGGGTGTTTCATAAGACCGTTAAACCCATACATACGTTTCACACTATGATGTACTGCATGTAGCTGCCACAGCACGCTGTACCTATGACTGGCGTAATGTGCCAGTGTAATGCCTATATCGGCGATGATCACCGCCAACAACACTTGCAGCCACAGCGGTGCGTAGGAGGGCCAAATTGAATTAAATGGGATAAAACTAGCAATGATTGGGACACTTAATACGCCGACAATACTCAGTGATTCATTGACTAAGGCATGAATAACATCACGCCCCGAGTCTGCTTGAGGCTTGTTGAATTCGGGACGAAATGGCATCCATTGTTCAATTAAGAACGACACTGCGATGAGTAAGCCGACCCATGCCGCCAAGGCAAATTTTGAATAATCTTGTTCCGCCATATAAATAGCAATGCCATTTCCTACGATTAGAAAGAAAGGCAAATACAGGGCTTTGACAAATATTTCCAATGTGCTTTTCATATGCAAAAGCTTCCAGAGCTACAGAGTGCTTAGTTTGTCATTTTTCAATGGCGGCGCATTGAACGAAAAAGCTATTTTTGTAGCAGCAGTTGCTTAATGGTTGTAGCGCTAACGCCGAAGGCCTGCGTTACTGCTCGGCAGAAGTGGGCCTGATCAGAAAAACCAGATAAAAGTGCTGCATCGGTGAGAGGCATTCGCCGCGATAGTTCAAATCCGACCAGCAGTTTAAGCCACTTCCTGTAACTGCGTAATGGCATGCCTGTTTGCTCTGTAAACCAATGAGAGAACCTGCTGGGTGAGAGATGTACCAAACTCGATAAGGTTTTCTGCGTAGTATTGTTGCCGCTACTAATATCATCTTTGAGTGCTGCCAAAATGACATTCAATCGCTCGTCTGGAGTGTCAATGAATTGACAGCGACATTGTTTGTCGAAGCTAATCAACGCTGCGTGAAGGTTTTTTACTTTGGCAAAGCGCGTTACATACGCGGATGAAATTTCTTCATTCAGCAAGGATATAGACCATTCCTCTACGGCTATCTGCGGTAGCAGTGTTTTACAAAAATCATGTGTTGGGTCGATATAGATGCATAATACATGTGCGATTTCTAGTTGATGAGCGGTACCTGCAGGTATCCATAGCCCGCGTTCGAAATATCGTGTTTTGTCAGATAGCAGCGCTACTGGTCCTTCTAGACCAATAGCGATTTGATGAGCCCAATGCCGGTGAGCTTTGTTATCGCCCGAGGCGCCAAGAAATACCCCCATGCCTGCAGTTATGGCCGCCGACCCTAGCCAAGGCTGTGATAATAATTGATTTTGATGCATTTTTTTGAGTCCTCAGGGACTATCTTGGATCAACTATTTCGCTTTGCCATCTAATATAAAGTCGTTAAGGAGATGTGAGCCTTAATATATCTAAACGCTAGCATGCGCCTTTTCCAGAAAAATTCTAATGGATCAGCAAACCTGAAAATTTGAAACTCACCCCAATTCAATTACGCTCGCCGACTGTAAATTGAGATTCACCTAGGCTCCATTGTAATACGACGCGATATTTCGGAGGGAGACTTGCTGCGAATTTATAATAATGTCGGGTAGCTTTAGCCCCGGGCAGCGTTAATCATTAGTTTTCTGAGGATTTGATTGCCGGTGCTACTTTTATAGAACGTTGCTTCCAAATCACGAACAATGCCGGAAACACCACTAAAACTCATAATGAGTGAGGTGGCAACCCCGCCGAGCATGGGAGCGGCTGCGCGTTTCGTTAGATCGGCGCCGCTATCATTGCTTAGTATGATCGGTACTAAGCCCATGATTAATGCGAGCCCGGTCATTAATTTGGGGCGTAGCCGCTTGGCTGCACCGTCGACTACTGACTCAGTAAGGTCATTAAAAGAGTTGAGTTGACCGTCATCGCGACGTTGTCGCCAACATCTAATCGGTACCTCGACGCGGCGTCTCGGTCAATGTCAAAGAAGTAGCCAACGGTGGTGCGCTCGGCAACTGTACTTCGAGTAAATTCAGTGCCGCGGCTATCACTTTGAACACTCGCTCAACAGCGGTCCCCGTGCTTTCAATCGTCGCTAGATCTGGCCCAATCACTTTTATGCCCAAAGCCAAATGCCGAACGAATCCAGTCAACGCTGGAGTGCCTTAGTTAGTTGTTGAACGATTCATTGATATAGATCAAGTAACAGACCCCTACATTACAGGCCTGTAATGTACGGGTCATGTAGATGTCAGAGTTACACCACTAACATAAACCAATAAAACTCATCGACCAAAGTCAGATTGAGAGTGGCTTGACCTGCGTCTTAGACACAGGTGTAGGGTTAGAGCGAAAGTTACGCAGCTGGGTAGTTTTATTGGAGTGTCAGGTTTGATTTTATACAAATCAAACGTGTATTAAATTTTTTGTAGCCTAAATTCTGGAAGTTCAATATGAACTTGGAGGCTCCGACATGAAAGTAGTTGAAATGGCCCGGCGCCTAGGAGTTACGTCAGATACTGTGCGGTTTTATACCCGGATTAATGTGTTGAACCCCCAAAAAAACCAAACCAATGGCTACCGGGAATACGGAGAAGCGGATCTACATCGTTTGCGTTTTGTTCTGAGTGCCAGACAGCTGGGTTTCTCAGTAGATGATATTCAGAAAATTCTTTCCCATGCGGACAAGAAAAAATCGCCTTGTCCAACGGTGAGGGAGTTAATTGAAAAACGGTTGCATGAAATAGAGCGGCAATTTCTCGAGACACAGTTGTTGCGTGACCGTATGCAACAGGCTGTGGGGGAGTGGAGCCAAAAGCCGGATAAAGTCCCAACCGGCCATATGATTTGTCACTTGATTGAAGATTTTTCCCAACTCATTGATGTGGAGAATAAACCATGAATACCCAGGATTCAGTGAATACGACTAAAACCCGTCAAGGCGGCTGTTGCTGTACCAGCCAATCATCCTCTGCTCTCAGCACTCAAAATGGAAGTGGCGTAAGCGTTGGCGTTCCGCTGCAACGGTTACAGGTCCAAGGCGCCACTTGCGGTGGTTGTGTGAGAAGCATTGAGCAAACGTTACGCTCTGTTTCCGGCGTAACCGAAGCGTGCATGGATCTGGCCACGGGTGTCGCTTCGGTCGTTGGCGCGGTAGAGGCTAACGCTTTGAAGGAGGCATTGAATCAGTCAGGTTTTCCCGCAACAGTCATCAAATAATTCAGGAGTGATCCGATGAGTTCAGTGAACACGGAATCCGGCATATCGGATTGTCATGAAGGTGCTGATAGCAGTACTCGCCATCACAATCATGCTGCCAGCGCGGCACAACAGGAACTGATTATCGAGGGTGCTGGCTGCGCCAGTTGCGTGGGAAAAATTGAAGCCTCCCTGGTAGCCGTGTCGGGTGTGGAAAGCGCGGAAATGAATTTCGCTCAGCGCACCGTGAGCGTGACGGGCAATGCCGCAACGTCTGATTTGCTTAAGGCAGTGGAGAAGGCGGGCTATAACGCCAAGATTGCGACTGCTGACAATGACGATGATGCATTAGCAGAGAAAGAAAAAGCGGATCAGGCTTATTACAAGCGGCTGATGAAGGAAACTTGGATTGCCCTTTTACTGGGTGGTCCCTTGATGGCTTATGCACTGATCACCGGTGAAATGAACGTCAATACAACCGGTGAGCAAGTTGTTTGGGGGGTTGTTGGCCTCCTGACGTTGGGTGTGCTGATTGTTTCTGGTAAGCACTTTTATGTTGGCGCATGGAAATCATTTCTTAATCATTCAGCCAACATGGATACGTTGATTGCTCTGGGTACGGGCACAGCGTGGTTGTACTCAATGGTAGTGGTGTTTTTTCCGAGTTCCGTTCCTCCGGAAGCAAGGCATGTCTACTTTGAGGCAACTGCGATGATTATCGGCTTGATCGATCTGGGTCTTGCCTTGGAATTAAAAGCGCGCGGACGTACCTCGGAGGCGATCAAACGCTTAATTGGTTTGCAGCCAAAAACTGCCCGCGTCGTGCGCGACGATAAAGAGCTGGATATTGCTATCGATCAGGTCTTGTTAAACGATGTTGTTCGGGTACGGCCCGGTGAAAAAATTCCTGTCGATGGCGAAGTTATTGAAGGTTATACCGCAATCGACGAATCGATGTTGACCGGTGAACCTATGCCTGTTGAAAAAACCGTGGGTGATACCCTGGCAGCGGGCACCATCAACAAAACGGGCTCCATATTATTCAAGGCCACTCGCGTGGGCAAAGACACGGCGCTGGCGCAAATCATTAATATGGTCAAACGCGCGCAAAATTCCAAGCCACCGATAGGGCGGCTGGCGGATGTAATTTCGGCCTATTTTGTCCCCATAGTCATGATTATCGCGGTGAGCAGTGCACTAATTTGGTTGAACTTTGGGCCTGATCCTGTGGTTGCTTACGCCATTGTGTCGGCGACTACTGTGTTAATTATTGCTTGTCCCTGCGCCTTAGGGTTGGCGACGCCGATGTCAGTCATGGTTGGGGTTGGCAAGGCGGCTGAGGCGGGTGTGTTGATTCGCAATGGCGCCGCACTGCAAACAGCTTCGAAAATCAGCGCAATGATTTTGGATAAAACCGGCACCATTACGTTGGGCGCACCAAAAGTTACGGATGTAGTTATCGCCGGAGAATACGACGAGAAAACCGTTTTACAGCTGGCGGCAACATTGGAGAGCGGTTCTGAACACCCACTGGCAATGGCTATAGTGGAGTCTGCACAGGAACGCGGCATCGAAACCGGAAAGGTATCCAATTTTAACGCTATCGCAGGTCATGGCGTACAAGCCGAAGTGGATGGAAAAACGCTATTGTTTGGAAATGAAAAATTGATGCGCGAGCGTGGCATCGATCTGGGTGACTTCGTGCAAAAAGCACAGGCCTTGGCCGCGGATGCCAAAACACCAATGTACTTTGCCATCGATAATAGCTTTGCGGCGATTATCGCCGTGGCCGATCCCATCAAAGAAGATTCGATTGCTGCCATCAAGCGGCTACAACATAGCGGTATTCGTGTCGTGATGTTAACAGGTGATAATCGCGATACTGCCAAAGCTGTTGCCAACAAAGCTGGCATTACCGAGTTTTTTGCTGAAGTGCTGCCGGAAGAAAAATCCAAAAAAGTTCAAGAGCTGCAAATGCAGGGCGAGATCGTCGGCATGACCGGTGACGGCATTAATGATGCCCCCGCGCTCGCTATTGCCAATGTCGGATTTGCTATCGGTACCGGCACAGATGTCGCTATTGAAAGCGCTGATATCACCTTGATGCGCGGCTCACTGCACGGACTTGCCGATGCCATTGCCGTTAGCAAGGCGACGTTGCGCAATATCAAACAGAATTTATTCGGTGCCTTTATCTATAACGTCGCGGGTGTTCCCTTTGCTGCGGGGGTGTTGTATCCCTTCTTCGGTTTGCTACTCAATCCGGTCATTGCTGGTGCGGCGATGGCATTTTCATCGTTGACGGTCGTGACGAATGCCAATCGACTTCGCTTTTTTAAAGCCAAAGAACATTAAGAGCAACACTGACCTAGTAGGAGCATGACATGTTACTTATCAATATTGCCGGCGTTGTGTTGATTGGATTAATTGTATGGTGGTTTTGGTTGTACAGGCCCAAGGAGACTGAAATAGGTGAAGATGATTTAGTGATTGTTGTCGAAAACGGTACCTATAGCCCGTCGCGCATTAAATTACCTTCTGGAAAACCAGTAGAAATTAAATTCATGCGCAAAGATCAATCACCTTGTTCGGAAGCGTTGCTAATCCCGGACTTACAAATTAGCGATACCCTGCCGTTGAATAAGTTGAAGACGATTCAACTACCCGCGTTGTCTACCGGTGAATATACCTTCCATTGTCAAATGCAAATGTATCGCGGACAGATCACGGTGGAATAACCATAAACAATAGCCACGACACATTGAAAGGAGGTGCGTTATGACAACGCAAAAAACATCTTTCTGGTTTACGCCAAAAGGTTTGGCTGCAATGGGGTTAATTGGTGCGGCCAGCTACTTTTTACTGATGGAGCACCGACAGCATGTCTGGCAGTACCTGCCATTCCTGATTATTTTAGCTTGCCCCTTCATGCATATTTTTATGCATGGTGGACATGGTCATGGAGATAACGGGCATGGGGGGCAGGAGCCGGGTGAGACGGAGCAGGATGCCTATCGCCGTGGCTTGGAGCGCGGGCGCAATGAAAAAGAAGATCGCCATCATCATTAACGGAAAATGCGATATTAATCCTCCATCGACATCAACGGAGAAAGACAATGCACGGTGATTCCGATTACGGACTTTGGACGTTAGTGATACTAAATTCAGCGATATTTATATTCTTCGCCTTCAGTTTTGCTAAACCACAAACAAAAACCGACTGGCGAAGCTTTGGTGCGTTCTCTGCTTTTATTGTGGCCTTATTTACTGAAATGTATGGCTTTCCGCTAACGATCTATTTTTTCTCCGGCTGGCTCGCGGAAAAGTATCCCGGAGTGGACTTTCTTGCTCATGAAAACGGCCATTTACTGCATACCCTTTTTGGATTCGAAGGTAATGCTCACTGGGACCCCTTACATATCGCCAGCAATATACTGATCATTTCAGGGTTCTTTTTATTGTCAGCGGCTTGGAATGTTTTACATAAGGCCCAACAAACGCGCTCCTTAGCTACCACCGGCTGGTATGCCCGTTGTCGCCACCCTCAATATATTGCCTTCATCATGATTATGTTCGGATTCCTGTTGCAGTGGCCAACGCTACCTACTGTGGTGATGTTTCCAATATTGGTGATTGTGTATGTGCGTTTGGCGAAACGTGAAGAACAAATGGCACTGGACGAATTCGCTGATATCTATCGCCGGTATATGGATTCCACTCCTGCGTGGTTTCCAAAATTTACCACTGAAAAAACACAAACCATTTAAGGAGAAACCATGTCCCGCGATCAGAATCGCACCTCGCATTACGATGAAGACAGCTTAACGTTGTCTGGAACAGTAATGTTAGGCACTGGCGTGATGATAGGTGCCGGTATTTTTGCGCTGACCGGGCAGATGGCCGAAATGACGGGGGCATTGTTTCCATTGGCCTTTCTGGCCGCCGCTGTGATCGTCTCTTTTAGTGCTTACTCTTACATCAAGATATCTAACGCCTATCCCTCTGCGGGCGGCATAGGTATGTATCTCCACAAAGCCTATGGTGATCGATTACCCACCGCGTTCAATGCTTTGCTGATGTACTTCTCAATGGTCATCGCGCAAAGTTTTTTAGCCCGAACATTCGGCTCATACACGATGCAACTGTTCGGTGGTGACGAATCCGGTCTTATGGTGCCGATACTGGGTGTGGCACTCATATTGACGGCCTTTGTTATTAATCTTCAGGGCAATCGCCTTATTCAAGGTTTTGCCGGTTTTATTGGCATGCTGAAAATTGGCGGCATTCTGATTATCGGTCTGGCAGGTGTTTTACTGGCGGACAGCCTGGCAATCGATTTTACCCGTGAGAGCGAACCTGGAACGTTAGGAAATTTTCTCGGAGCTACTGCGCTTGGTATTTTGGCCTTCAAGGGCTTTACCACCATTACCAATAGTGGTTCCGAGGTGATTGATCCACACCAAAACATTGGCCGATCCATTGTTATTTCAATCGCTGCTTGTGTTGTTATTTACACGCTGGTTGGTTTTGCGGTAGCAGGCAACCTTTCTCTCAGCGAAATTATCGAAACCCGAGATTACTCTTTGGCAGCGGCGGCGCGTCCTGTATTTGGGGAATATGGTGTTTGGTTCACCGTTGCCATTGCCATGACTGCAACGGCGGGAGGCATTCTTGCCAGCATTTTTGCAGTTTCCAGAATGCTGGCGATGATGACGGAAATGCATTTGGTGCCCCATAGCCATTTCGGTATGTCTGGCAGCATCCAAAAACACACGCTGGTATATACCGTCGTGCTGGGGATTTTTCTCACCGCATTTTTTGATCTCTCCCGCATTGCTGCTCTCGGTATAGTTTTCTACCTAGTCATGGATATTGCCATTCACTGGGGCGTTCTGCGTTACTTGTTGGACGATATTAAAGCCAAATCTTGGGTGCCAGTGACTGCCATTATTCTGGATCTGTTTGTACTGAGCGGATTTGTCTGGGTGAAGCTGAATTCCGATCCTTATGTTATCGCCGTGGCTGTTTTTGTCATGATTCTGATTGCATGCGGTGAGCATCTATATCTGGGATCAGAGGCAAGGAAAAGAATAATGCACCGTGAACATAATCATTGAATAACGGCGTAATAAAATTATCTGGATAACCGTGATGATGAATTAGAGTTAGTACATATTTAGAGTGATTATGTAAGTTATTGGAAATTCCTTGATGCTTGTATTAAACGAATTTCTGTACTCCATAGTTGGAAACAAAAGCTATTATCGAGTAATAATTTTTAATGAGTGTTGTGATTAGAAAGGAGAGGCGTATGGAATAAAATAGCGTACTGCATAATATATTAAAAAATTAACCAAAAAATTTATATTTAATTGGAGAATGCCATGAATAATTTTATAAGATTTTCTTTGTTAGTAATTATATCTTCAGCAGCTGTGACTGTTTATGCGGAGCAGGAGCCAACCCATAAACATTACAAAGCCACTATGCCAGGTGAGTCTCATAGCAACTCAGAGTCTGCAACAAAAACTGATAAAAATGCGGAAGCGATGCCTACGCATAAGAATTACAAGGCAACCATGCCGGGTGAATCTCATCAGGATTATAAAGAAGGTAATTATCCTAAAAGTACGAATAAAGAAAATGATCCAACACATAAACATTACAAGGCGACGATGGAAGGCGAAAAGCATAATCAATAGGATTAGCAAGAACATGGAGGTACTAACTACTATAATCCCTCGCCGGTGTTCCATGTGAGGTGGAATTTAATACTTAGTTACATGCATACACTGGCCTGGGGTTTGGAGGGATTTATATGAGCAAAAAAGGAAATCATCGATTGGGTGTTTCTGAAGTCAATCTGGTAGTGCGGCATTTGAGGCTCGAACCCATCGAACAGAGCAGGTTGCAAGAAGCCATTGCAGAAATCGAAAATATTTATGGTCTTGACGCTATCTCTTTTGATGAGAAATCACATGTTTTGAATCTGGACTACGACGCATCACGAGTTTGTCTGGATGGTATTGAAAGCGTTCTCAAGCAACATGATGTGGAAGTTAGCCATGATTGGTGGACGCATTTTAAAGAAGGTTATTACAAATTTGTCGATCAGAACGTTAAAGACAATGTCAGCCATGAGCCTTTGAGTTGCCATAAGCGACCACCTGGTCGATAGGTCTATCAAAATAACGGAGACAAGTTATGAAACTAGAAAAATTAGCAAGAGCTATCATGTTCACCTTTGCCGCTGCCACGGTTTCAACGGTGGCGCTCGCGGAGCTAAGTGATGAAGTGTTAGCCGAGCGCCTCGAGCGTATGCAGCAGGAAATGGACCAGCTGAAGGAGCAGTTAGGAAAGAGCGCGACCAAAGAAGAGGTTCAGCTTATCAAGCAAGATGTCGCTAGTACCAGCGATTGGTTACTACCTGACACCCTGATCCATATGTCTGGTTATGCCGATGTGGGATACATCGAAACTGAGTCGACGGACGGTAGTTTCAATGTGGGTACGTTTGCGCCCATCTTTCACTTTCAATACCGCGACTTAGTGATGCTCGAAGCTGAATTGGAGATTGAAATTAACGCCGATGGAGAGACTGAGACTAATCTTGAATATCTAACGATCGACTGGTTTGTAAACGACTATATGATCCTTGTTGGTGGTAAATTTTTGAGTCCTATTGGTCAGTTTCGACAGAACCTCCATCCGTCCTGGATCAATAAACTTCCTTCAGCGCCACCTGGGTTTGGTCACGATGGAGCCGCGCCAGTATCCGACGTCGGATTCCAAGTACGTGGTGGATTTCCTGTTGGCGGTATAAGGACAAATTACGCCATATATATCAGTAATGGCCCGGAGCTTATGAGTGAATTTGAAGACGGTGAATTTGAACTGGATGGTGTAGAGGCAGAAGGGTTTGGCGCAGACAATGATGGTAAAAAAGCCGTAGGTGCTCGACTGGGCTTTATTCCCTTCGTCGGGTTTGAACTTGGTATTTCCGCTGCTAGCGGTGAAGCCACGGTTACGTCAATTCATGAAGGGGACAACAGTCTGCTCGGCCGTGAGGAAGCACGTGATTATGATGTGATTGGAGGTGATTTCAGCTTGCAGTATAAAGCTTTCAATATACGTGGTGAGTATGTTGAGACTGAGGTCGGGGCTGATACGGGGAGTGGTGCTTCAGCCTCAGAAGGCGCAATTTGGGAGACATGGTACGCACAGGGAGCTTATCGAATCAGTCAATCGAAATGGGAGTTGGTTGCGCGCTATACGGACTTCGATTCGCCCCACAATAGTCAGGATCAGCAGCAATGGGCTGTAGGTGCTAACTACCTCTTTGCCAATAATTTTATTGGAAAATTAAGCTACGAATTTAATGATGGTCAAACGGAAAGCGACGCCGATAAAGATAGATTCCTGTTTCAGATGGCCTATGGTTTTTAATTAGAACCTTCTTAGCTGATAGGTTTCTAACAGAGGAAAACAGTAATGAAAACGAAAATTTGCACAGGTATTTATAACAATGGTAAAGGAATAATTTTGTCCGCGCTTTTAGTGGTGACGTCCCAGTGGTCGGTGGCGCTTGATTATCCAGAAGCAGGCGACTTTTCTCAAGGCAGTAAGGTTTGGTCAGAGAACTGTTCGCGTTGTCACAACATGCGTAACCCAACGGATCTTCGTGATGGGATTACTTCTATTTTTCATATGCGTGTTCGAGCAGGGCTGACAGGGCAAGAGACTCGCGACCTCCTTACCTTTTTAAGAGGAGTTAATGCAAAGTCTACACATACACGCCTTAGTACAGAGGTGTTGATAACAGAGGTAGCGGAAGTTAAAAGTACTATTTCTGGGGAGCGTGTTTATAAAAACAACTGCATGGCCTGTCATGGTACTGATGGAAAGGGTAGCTTCTCAGGTGTTCCCGATTTTACCTCCGCAGATGGCCGTTTGTCGAAGAGTGATAGTGAACTACTTAGCAACATTATTAATGGCTTTCAAAGTGAGGGGAGTTTGATGCCAATGCCACCAAGAGGCGGTAACAGTCGGCTTTCTGATGAAAACCTAACGGCAGCCCTTGAATATATAAAAAATACATTCGCGGATTAGTGATCTGTAAGTATTGGAGCGCATAAGGTTTATGTGGCCCTATGTTTTTAACATTGTAATATAAAAATATAAGTCAATAGGAGTATTAAAATGTTGCGGAAAATACTGGGAATTAGCTTTCTGATGATTTTAGTATGGTTACTGACAGCCTGTTTTGGCAGTCAGTTTTATCACGAACAAATCATGAAAGGCCAAGTGGTTGGCATCGATAATGATGAGTTGGTTATATGCATAGGTAGCAAGGATGGGGCTAAAGTAGGTCAGGACCTCCAGGTTTATCGATATGTATGGGAAGGTGCTGTTGAGGAGGGTGAGTCTGACTACAGAGTCGATTATGTCGGAAAATTGAAGATCAAATCTGTGGTTAATGATCATTTCTCGCGAGCAATAAACACCGAAGGGGATGTTATGAAGAATGATGTTGTGGAATTTGTGAATAATTAGAAAGAGGGCTTATTTCCCAGTTTATAAGCCTGCGGGAGATAGTTGGGCATATTTTCCATCTGGAAAAACGATTGTAGATCTAATGTCTTATGTCATTAAACGCAAAATTATAATGGGGGGATTTACCAAAAATGACGAATAAGGCTGCGCCGAAATATGTATGCTGTAGTCTGAATAGCAATTCAGTCTTGGTGCCCTTTTGATGGGTTTCTCCTTTACTCTGTTTTCATTAAATGAAATATTTTAGTTGATTTTATCAATTATTTTTTCAGGTATAGAAATAATGTCAAACATATTTTTTGATAAAAAAGTGACGTTACAATTGTGGTTTGTCATGTTGAGCGTAGTTAGTTCGCCTTTGTACAGCGGAGAGAATACAAATCAGTTCACGGAGAGAGTGGCCGTAAGTCTAGCTGTCGGACACAATCCAAACCTCAGTGAGATGAGGGCGCGCTACAAGTCGATGTCCGAAATACCTTCACAGGTGGGAGCGTTGCCAGACCCTATGGTTAGTTTAAATGCGATGAACTTCCCCACTGATACATTTGATAGAGATCAGGAAGCCATGACTCAGACTCAGATCGGCTTCAGCCAAGTATTTCCTTTTCCTGGGAAACTGGGTTTGAAGGAGGAGGCTGCTGAATATGATGCATTGGCTGCCGGACATACGGTGGATGAAGTTCGATTGCAATTAATTGGAAATGTTAAAAGTAGATGGTGGAATATTTACTATTTAGATCGCGCCCTTGAAACAGTAGAGATGAATAAAAGTCTGTTACGGCAGTTTATAGCCGTAGCGAAAACCAAATACGAAACTGGCAAAGGTTTACAGCAGGATGTTTTACTTGCACAGTTAGAATTATCAAAATTAATAGATCAAGAAATTCAACTACAAGCGATACGACGAAACCAGTCTATTCAGCTTAATGTTCTTATGGATAGACCGGCGAATAAGGTCGTCTTGTTACCGAATCAAGTCTCAAAAACGATGCCGAATCTTGCTAATGAAACGATGCTTTACCAATTGGCAGAAGTTGCTAGGCCGCGCTTGAAACAGATGGAAACTCAGATTGAGGCAGCACAATCGCGTCTGGATTTGGCTAAGCGAGATTATTATCCTGATTTTCAAGTAGGTGTGACGTACGGTGATAGAGCTGGTGATAACCCGTCGCCAGGAGGTGGTTCTCGTTCGGATTTTGTGTCTGTCATGGTCGGTGTAAAGATACCTTTGTATGCAGGTCGAAAACAATCAAAAGCGGTGTCGCAAAGAAATTATGAATTACAAAAAAATCACTATGCGTTACTCGACGAAAAAGGCCTGGTGATGGCGGCTATTTCCACATCGGTGACAGACTATCATCGAGCAAAACAACAATTTTCGCTTTTTGGCAGCGGCATCGTGCCACAGGCACGACAAACGGTGGACTCTATGTTGGCGGGCTATCAGGTAAGTGAAGTCGATTTTCTTAACCTGGTTCGTAGCCAAATGACTCTCTTTAATTATGAACTGCAATATTGGAAAGCGTTGAGCGAAGCGAAACAAGCATTAGCGCGATTAGAAGCCGCCGTCGGTAAGGAATCTGTTTATGAATAAATCTACCCCATTACTCCCAATTCTGATGCTTATTATTGGCCTCGGCGCGGGTTATTTTATCTTCGGTGGTGATGCCGATTCCGAGCTTATGGCAACGGATGACATTAAACCTATATTTTACCGAAACTCGATGAATCCGACTGTTACGTCGCCGGTACCTGCAAAAGATTCGATGGGAATGGATTACGTACCGGTATATGCAGACGAAGGCGAAGCTTCTATAGCAAAACAAATTTTGTTTTACCGCAGTCCGATGAATCCATTAGTGACGTCGCCGGTACCAGCCAAAGATTCGATGGGCATGGACTATGTTCCGGTGTATGCCGATAACGAGACGAGTATAATACCGGGCACAGTTAAAATTGATCCAGTAGTCGTACAGAATATCGGTGTTCGAACCGCCATGGCCGTGCGTAAATCCATCAGTCGAACCATTCGAGCCATGGGACGAATCGATTTTGATGAACAGCGAATGTCACGGGTGCACCCCAAAGTGGATGGCTGGGTCGAAGATGTCCGCGTGGATAAAACTGGGCAGACAGTCGTTAAGAACGATATCTTGCTGAGTATCTATTCACCAAAACTAGTTTCAACGCAGCAGGAATACCTATTAGCACTGAATAATCTATCAACACTGAGTAAGAGTCCTTTCGATGAAATCCGGCGGGGGGCTGAAGAGTTGGTTAGGAGCGCTCGCGAACGGTTGCAATTTTTAGATGTACCAGAACATCAAATTAGGGCGCTTGAAAAAACGCGAACTATTCAAAAATACCTCCATATACATTCTCCCGTCAACGGCACTGTTATTCGTATTGGTTCGCGCAAGGGACAGTTTGTGACACCAAAAACCGAACTATACATGATGGTTGATCTGAAACAGGTCTGGGTGTACGCGGATGTCTATGAATATGAACTGCCGTGGGTCAAGTTAGGTGATGAAGTAGACATGACCTTGGTTTCTGTTCCAGGAAAAATATTTAAGGGTTCTGTCTCTTATATTTATCCCTATGCCGAGTCTAAAACACGAACCACCAAAGTGCGTTTAGTTTTTGATAATAGTGAGTTGTTATTGCGCCCTGATATGTTTGCGAAGGTTAGTATTTATGCCGACCCCTTGAAAGATGTGGTTGTTATACCAGCTGAAGCTGTTATTCGCACCGGTGATCGTGCTCAGGTCTTTATAGCAAGCGGTGTAGGAAAGTTTGAACCTCGAATCGTAACCTTAGGTATTGAGTCTGCTGGACAAGTAGCGATTCTGGCGGGAGTTAATGCCGGTGAGGAGGTGGTGACCTCTGCTCAGTTCCTGATTGATTCTGAATCAAAATTGCGGGAAGCCACCGCAAAAATGATGGATGTGCTGAACGTGAGCGGAGACAGTCCAAATGGCGTGGTAAGCGATAAGCGGATTGATCGTGGTGAGGAGGATGCCGGCACTTCTAGTATAAAAAAGGATGACCATGCAGAACAGGGCACACTGGGAGCGTATGAACATGATTAATGCCATTATCAAAGCCTCCCTACGTGATCGTGTAATGGTGTTGATTGCTACTGCCATTATTGCCTTGGTTGGTTTGTTTGCTTATAAAAACGCGCCGTTGGACGCAATTCCGGACTTATCAGACGTACAAGTTATTATCTTTACCAAATATCCGGGGCAATCACCGCAAGTGGTTGAAGACCAGGTGACATACCCCCTAACAACCTCGATGCTCGCTGTACCTCGCACCAAAGTCGTGAGGGGTTATTCTTTTTTTGGTTTGTCCTTCGTCTACATTATTTTTGAAGATGGCACGGATATGTACTGGGCGCGTTCACGCGTTTTGGAATCTCTTAATTACGTTAGTGGTCGTTTGCCTCAGGGCATCACGCCGACCTTAGGGCCTGATGCAACTGGTGTAGGTTGGATTTACGAATACGCCTTAGTCGACAGAACGGGTAAACATGACTTAGCGCAATTACGTTCCTTGCAAGATTGGTATCTGCGCTACCCATTGCAAGCTGTGCAAGGGGTAGCCGAGGTTGCATCGGTGGGTGGTTACGTCAAGCAGTATCAAGTTGAAGTCGACCCCAATGCATTGCAGCGCTACGGCATTCCGTTGAACAAAATCAAGATGGCCATCAAGATGTCCAATAAGGACGTAGGCGGGCGCCTGGTGGAAATGGCAGAAACCGAATATATGGTGCGGGCGCGGGGATATATTCAGTCGATTGATGACCTCAACAGTATACCGGTGGGAGTTAATGGCGATGGCACGCCAATACGCTTACAAGACGTCGCCCGTGTTCAGATTGGCCCTGAATTGCGGCGCGGCATAGTTGACCTTAACGGTGAAGGGGAGGTCGCCGGTGGCGTGGTGATTATGCGCTACGGTGAAAATGCATTAGCCACGATTCAGGCAGTTCGCGCCAAGTTGGAGGAGTTAAAGGAGGGTTTGCCAGACGGGGTGGAAATTGTACCTGTCTATGATCGAGGCGATCTCATTGAACGTGCGGTTAAAAGCCTCAATACATCGTTAATACAAGAATTAATTATTGTAAGTTTGGTTGTTATTCTATTTCTGCTGCATACTCGCTCAGCTTTCGTTGCAATTATTACTTTGCCACTCGGTATTTTGATGGCTTTTATCGTAATGCGATTTCAGGGGCTTAACGCTAACATTATGTCCCTGGGTGGTATTGCGATAACGATCGGTACGATGGTCGATGGCGCTATTGTTATGGTTGAAAACGCGCACAGTCGCCTGGCCACTGCGGTGGAGGAGAAAGGGAATGCATTGAACAATGATGAGCGCTGGAAAACCATTAGTGAATCTTGCCAAGAAGTCGGGCCAGCGTTATTTTTCTCATTACTGGTGATTACCGTATCATTCTTGCCGATTTTTACCATGCAGGCGCAAGAAGGGCGTTTATTCAGCCCGTTAGCATTTACGGCGACTTACGCCATGGCAGCGTCAGCCATTCTGGCTATAACGTTGGTGCCGGTAATGATGGGCTATTTTTTGCGCGGAAAGATCATTGCCGAACACAAAAACCCAATCAATCGAGCATTGCATGCATTACACGGACCTGCTTTAAAGTTCGCAATGAGGTGGCGGGGGCTTACTGTTATTTTGGCATTAGGCTTATTAGCCGTGACCTATTACCCGTATTCAAAATTAGGTAGCGAATTCATGCCGCCCTTGGACGAAGGCGATATTCTCTACATGCCAACAACTTTTCCTGGTATTTCGATTACTAAGGCCAAGGAGCTATTGCAGCAAACGGATAAAATTTTAGCGACCTTTCCCGAAGTGCACCATGTTTTCGGTAAAGTGGGGCGTGCCGATTCGGCGACGGATTCAGCGCCACTAGCTATGATGGAAACCACGGTACGGTTAAGACCCAAGGATCAATGGCCAAATCCCAAGAAAACCACCAAGGAATTGATGAATGAAATGGACCAGGCCATACAGTTTCCGGGTTTAGCTAATGCGTGGACGATGCCGATTAAAACTCGGATTGATATGTTATCAACGGGAATTAAAACGCCTGTTGGTATTAAGGTCTCTGGTCCCGATCTCAATGTCCTTCAAAAAGTTGCTCAGGACATTGAGCAAGCAATGAAATCCTTACCTGAAACCACGTCGGCGTTTGGTGATCGAGCGGTGGGCGGTTATTACCTGGATTTTGATATTAACCGTGAGAGTGCGTCTCGCTATGGTCTTACGGTGGGCGCAGTGCAAGATGTTATTCAGAGTGCCATTGGCGGCATGAACATTACCGAAACGGTTGAAGGCCTCGAGCGCTACCCTGTAAACCTGCGCTATCCAAGAGAATTACGTGACGACATAGAAACGCTCAAGCGGGTATTGATCCCAACACCGACTGGAGCACAAATTCCTTTGGCTATGGTCGCAGAGATAAAATACCAGCGTGGCCCTCCGGTCATTAAAAGTGAAGATGCTAGGCCTAATGCCTGGATTTATGTGGATATTTCTAGCTCTGACATTGGTGGCTTTGTTGCCAAAGCGAAGCGAGTGTTACAAGAGCAAGTGAAGGTGCCTGCGGGCTATACCGTTACTTGGTCGGGGCAGTTTGAATATATGGAGCGCGCAGCGGCTCGCTTACAAATTGTGGCACCAGCGACCTTGTTCATTATTTTTTTACTCTTGTATTTTAATTTTCGCAATATCACCGAACCACTGGTTGTCATGATGTCAATCCCGTTTGGTCTTGTGGGTGGGATTTGGCTCATCTATATCAACGACTACAATGTGTCTGTGGCCGTCGCGGTGGGTTTTATTGCCTTGGCGGGTATGGCGGCAGAAATAGGGGTGTTGGTACTAAGTTTTATTGATACAGAGATTGCCAAGAGACGATCGATATCTACCAATAGATTATCGCTTGAGGAGGTAAAAGACGCGGTATTGTCGGCTACATCAAAACGCGTCCGTCCGGTCGCAATGACGGCTATTTCTACCATGGCGGGCTTGATTCCCATTATGTGGAGTAGTGGAACTGGTTCCGATGTAACGCATCGTATCGCAGCACCTATGCTAGGAGGGATGCTAACCGTTACCTTACTTAATTTACTGGTACTACCCGTAATCTATAGCTTCATATTGCAGTATCAGGAAAAAGGTAGACTGATACCCGATCAGTTGGAATACCCATTGGCTACTAACAGAGGAGATAAGTAGCGTGATACTTGCGATTGTTCTGGCATTTAGTTTAGTCGCAGCTACTTTTGCATTCCATTATCGCGTGTTGCTCTGGCTGGGTTCGAATACACAGAAATTTAATCTTGAAAGACAATCGCAAGTGTTGGTTATTGTCATTGCACTTTTCTTGGCACATATAGTCGAGATTGGTTTTTATGCACTGGTTTATAATTGGTCTGTGTCGTTGCTTGATTTAGGCGTGTTTGAAGGCGCGCCAGTGGGTAACGCAATGAATTATTTGTATTACTCGGGAGTAATCTATACGACCCTTGGGTTAGGAGATATTCAACCGCTAGGACATATTCGCTTTATTACTGCAGTGGAAGCATTAAATGGTTTTCTTTTAATTACTTGGTCTGCGTCTTTTACGTTTCTTGCTATGGGGCGGTTGTGGCCATGGGAAATCGGTTGCGGTAATTCCAATAAAGAGAAATAAGGTAATCCTTTGTAGAGGCATGCCGAAGATTAAAATTGCTGGCGTTACAAGCATAAGACGATAGTTTAAAAGATGTTTACGGCAATAAACTTTTTTAACGAGTGCCCCGATGGGGATTAGCGGGTGTTAATACAGTAAATATTCATGACGATCTTGATGCGTTTAAGGACTTGTGCGTGTATTTAAAAGGATATGCAGAGTTTACGGCTGATGCCACGGGTTATCGTGATATTTCCCGCTTTTAGTTAATCGATACTGGAGGGAGTGCTTATGCAAATTGAAACATTAAAAGATGTTCTTCATTGGACTCAGGAATTTCACGAACAGCTGAGTCAGTGTTTATCTCATTGCGTAGATAAGAACAGCGATGAGCGAGCACGAATGATTCTTGCCTACCTGTCAGATCACGAAAAAAGTCTCACAAAAGTTGTTAATGGCTTCGAAACCTCAGGCGATGAGCTTGCCCTGAATACCTGGTGTTATGAATATGTCGCAAAGCACCCCATCGTTCGACATGCACATTGTGACGCACCCTTTGCCGAGTTGAACGCCATGCAAATCATGGCGGTGATTGTCGACCAGCATCAGCAGGTGATTGAGCTGTATCGCTACCTTGCCAGTAGGGCGGACATCCCCTCTGCCAGAGAGTTAATGGAATCACTTCGTTCGCTGGAGGAGCACGAAATGATGCGCATGACGCAGTCTACTAACCGGTTCAGCGATATGTAGCGATACTCTTTTCACAGATATACCACCACAGATGGAGAAATAATCATGACCATTAATGCGTTTAAATTTGGGGTGTCCAGTGCGATTACTGCGGCGGTGCTATGGCTAATTTGTAGCGCTTTGGTCATGTTGATGCCAACCATGATGTTGTCCATGTCAGGTAATATGCTGCATATGCAGTTGAATGAGATGGGTTGGCACCTGACGCTGATCGGTGTTGTTCAGGGCCTTGTAGCCTGGATCGTATCAGCGGGTATCGCTGGATGGTTGCTGGCCACCATTTATAATCGCTTGCAGAATGCCTAATAATTTTTATGACATTGTTGTTCTAAGAGGGCTCCGAATAGCTCCTGACAACACTCAATCGTAAATTTACGATTTCGCAACAGGGAGTTCAATGAAGCATATCTCACGCGGTATTTCCGGTTTTTTCAGCAGATTGCTTGGGGATGTGGGCACCGTCTTTTACGTCTCGGTACTCATCATCGCCGCCTTCGTGGCAGTTGCGGCCTCCTGGCCAGAGATGGTAGAGCAGGGGGCGCAGCAGGTTCTGGATGCCACCGCCACCAACGTCGGCTGGCTCTATCTTCTGGCCACCAGTGGCTTTGTTATTTTCACCCTTGGCATTGCCTTTTCCAGATTCGGTAAACTTTGTCTCGGTCCCGATGGCGAACCGCCAGAATTCTCTTTTCCCAGCTGGCTGGCAATGATTTTTTCCGGCGGTATGGGTGTCGGTTTGGTGTTCTGGGGTGTTGCCGAACCCATGATGCACTTCAATGAGCCACCCTTGGGTATTGGGGATCCCCGCACTGCTGAAGCAGCCCAGATGGGCATGCGGTATGCCTTCTTTCACTGGGGGCTGCACCAGTGGGCAAATTTTGCCTTGGTGGGTCTTGCCATCGCCTATGTCCGCTTTCGCCACAACAGCTACGGACTGATCAGCGAAACCTTGCGCCCACTGCTTGGCACCAGGGTTGATCGGGGTTGGGGCAAGGCCATCGATACCCTGGCCGTGGTCTCAACTATTTTTGGCGTTGCCACCACGCTTGGTCTTGGCACACTCCAGATTAACAGCGGCTTATCAGACCTGGCTGATATTACCTATGGCTTCACCTCACAGCTCATGATCATCGGCGTGGTGGGCGGGCTCTTTATGATTTCGGCGCTCACCCCGCTCGACAAAGGCATCCGCCTCCTTAGCAACGCCAATATGGCGTTGGCCGCTCTGCTTCTGTTGTTTGTGCTCACTCTTGGCCCCACCGCGTTTATCTTCAAGGTGATGACCCAGACTCTAGGCGAATATCTGGGCAACATCACGGAAATGAGTCTGGTGACCACTCCTTATTCCAGCGAGCACTGGGTGGAACAATGGACCATGTTCTACTGGGCGTGGGGCCTCAGTTGGGCGCCATTCGTGGGCAGTTTTATCGCCCGTATCTCTCGGGGCCGGACCATCCGCGAGTTTATCCTTGGCGTGATGATCGTGCCGGTTGTCCTCAGCATGCTCTGGTTCTCAACCTTTGGCGGCTCCGCCATTTACTTTGAACTATACGACCAAGTCGGCATCGCTGATGCCGTGGCCACGGAGGCTCCGGCCGGTCTCTATGCCTTGCTGAATCAACTCCCAGGTGGTGAATTTCTGGGTATTGGCGCTATTTTGCTGGTGGCCATGTTCGTCATCACCTCCGCGGACTCGGCCACCTTTGTCCTCGGCATGTTCACCTCAAAGGGCGTACTCAACCCGACCCGATTCGTCCGCATCATGTGGGGCGGCCTGCAGTTGCTGGTGGCCGCTGTCCTGCTGCTCAGCGGCGGGCTCTATGGTTTGCGTACCGTCTCGATCATTGCCGCGTTTCCCTTCATGCTGATCATGGTGCTCATGACCATCTCGCTCTATAAAGATCTGGCCCTGGAGTTCGGCCGCCGCGAAAAGAAGGAGTTCTTGCTAACAACGCGGATTGAAAACATGCTGCTCAGGGAATCAGAGCGTGAAGAGGAACGGCTGGCCAAACTGGAGAGCCATCCGGACACCCCAGAGGAGGCGGAGATTGGAAAGCAAGAAGATAGCTAGGTCGCTAGAAATGAATTTATGTTGGCTGGAAAGTGACCAACAGTGGCGCTGAGTTGAAAGACCCACGCCGATAGTGGGCAGGGCCATCATGATTTTCATCGCCCTTTGTAAGACACTGACCACATGGTACCAATATTGAAAACCTGCGTGCAGGTACAGTCTGCACATGCAGCGGATTTATTTACCTTTGCCTGAGTAACAAAATGTCTAATTCATTTGGCCTTCCCGTTCTCGATCAGCCAGTGCCTGTCTCACCGGGCGCATTACGTCTCGTGACTACCGGCATTGAAACGCTCTGGGCACGGATCCTGGCCATGAACCCGCAGGCGGACTCTCGCCCCATGCTGCTGAGCTATGACGTTCATCCCACATCTGAGGGGCCAGTGCTGATCGAGGTCAATACCAATGCCGGTGGTGTACTTACGGCGATGCAGGCGGCGCGCGAGGGCAACGAATGTTGTGCAGACTGGGAGCATGGCCAATTGGAAAAGCGACTGCTTACGCTATTTCGTCACGACCTGCTGGGGGCTGACCCACACAGCACTGGTGTCGTGGCGATCGTAGACGACCAACTCATGTCCCAGGCGCTGCTTGCCGAAATGCATGCTCTGGCTGATCTCATTCGGCCGGATGCTATGGACGTGCGAGTGCTTGATGCCGCTGAACTGACTTACAGCGAGGGTCGTTTGCGTCATCAAAACACGTCGATTGATCGCGTGTATTGGCGCAGCACGGATTTCCTGTTAGCCGAGCCTGCTCACGAATCCATCCTCCGCGCAGTGTCCGAAGGGACGACGATTTTGGCACCTTCGCCAGCGGCCTACACAGCCATCGCCGACAAGCGTCGTTTCATTGAATGGTCATCACAGCCGGAACTGGCGCGTGATGAAACCTCGGGACTTTCGTTTCGCATCGCCGAAACACTTCCCATGGACGAACGAGCTACTGAAGAGTGGTACGCCGACCGTAGTCAGTGGGTGTTCAAGCCGGCCTCTGGCTATGCCAGTCGCGGCGTCTACGTTGGCAAGAGCATTAGCCGCAAGAAGCTGGCCGAATTACCTGCCGATGCCTATCTCGCGCAGCGCTATGCAGCGCATCCATTGATTGATCGCGATGGCAGGGAATGGAAGTACGACGTCCGCTTCTTCGCCAACCGCGGGAAAATCATCGGTGCTGCAGCCCGCGTGTTCCATGGCCAGGTCGTCGGCATGCGCGAGCCAGGCAGTGGATTTGCGCCGATCCGGGTGGGCGCGGCCTGCTGTCTGATTGGCGCGCTCGCGGTTGCGCAAAACAAGTTAAGCAGTTGCTCACCGCGTTTAAACCCAAAGTGACGGGTGGCTGCACAATCGACGTCATAAATCTCGCTGATTTCGAATCAAGCCTGCGAGCCGCATTTATGTCAGTTTTCTCCGAAAAAATTTAGGATGGCACTGCACACTTGTTTAACGTTACGTTCAAAAAGGACTTGATCTGGACTAGATAGCTCATCTCTTATCCAAAGCATCGCTTTATCAGGTAAATACATATTTCCAACAAATCCGTAGAAGATTTTCAGGGCTTGAACGTGGTATACCCACAGCATCAAAGGATCGTCGCATTTGGCATGCAAACCACTTTTTGTCGTCCTGACATGGTTAGCAAAAGCGTTAAAATTTTCCGAACATTCAAGAATTGCAATTATTTACCAAAAGGGAAGAAAAACACTCAAGCGATGCCGCTTGGTGCGGTAAAAGGCGTAGTAAAATGTCGAGATATCGCTAATTATTAGTCGGCGCGAGCATTTAGATACACAGTGAGGTATCGCCAAAGCACGTCGACTGAGTCACGCTGCCCGGGCAATGAGTACCAGTTCCGTATCGGTGATTACTTACGCTCTTCGTCTGCGTGGCAAGGACGTTTGAAAGCATGGCGTCCCCGTGCGCTGAGCAGCAGACAAAGCGGTGGCAGTATGAGCCATTGCAGAATTGGCGAGATCCCGACATTAAGCAACGGCAGGGTGGGCATCAAACGAGTGTATGCCCAGGCTTCGCGTATATGGACGTTGACCCATTCGCTATACAAGGTATAGGCAACTCCGAATACGGTCGCGGTCAACAAGACAGGACAAAAACGAGTCTGCGGCCAGCTTGTGTCACCAAATATAGCGAGTGCGGCTACGATGCAGGCTGTGGCGATAAGTACATCGCCAAGGGTACAGTGAAAAATGGCAAAAGTGATCTCGCTCGGTTGGCCTTCTTGCCAGATGGTGTATAGAGGCAATTGCAGTATTTCCCACAGCAGGTTGCTAGCTAGGATAAGAACGATATAGCGCCTGAGTGTCCGCACCCAACTGTTCGATACATCCATCATGAAATTATCTCCTGAATAGTGAATAGGCAAGTATATGGAACACAATAACGCAACCGATAGAGTAGCTAAATATGAGGCGAATAGCCTGACATTGATGGGTACTGTAGCCATGTTGTGGGTCACGTAGGGCGGTAGACTGAATAATACGTGCTTCGGTACTTCGAACAGGAGCTTCAAGGGCGGTTATTCCTGGGTTGGCACGAAGCGCTTCGTCAAAGGTGCTTGGGCCATGGCTGAACCCGATGACGATGACAGCGTTACCGAGTGGGTGTATTCCTCAGCAGCATACAGTGCTGGGGCAAAAATCAGGGACAACGCTGCAACGACCGCAACAACAAAACGTCGGACCGGGGCGGCGATATACCACTAAGTTTGGCTGAACATAATAGATCCTCATAAAATACCTTTTACTTGGCGCTATAAATAGGCCAAACCACGCACCGTTATCCGGTGCCTATTAGTAAATTATAAAAATTTTGGGGGTCTGAGCAGTAAGCGTTGAAACGCTGGACTGTGTGGAGGCGGGAGGGTAACTGTCCGGGTCGCTGGTTTTTTTCAAGTGCAGCTATAGGAACGGGTGGTAGGAAGCTTGCCGTTAGTCCACAAATGCCACAATCGATGTTTTCACAGCTATTATTACTATTCACACAACAGCAGTTTGCTGGTGTATCGCAATCACCCCGCATATCCTGGTTGCATGTTTGGCGTCATGTGCTCAGCCGCAACGGATACGCTGCCCCAGCCTAATGTGGTAAACAACATCAGCGAAAGGATAAGTATGTAGGTGAGGCGCTTCTTCATTCAACGATTTCATTCTTGCCTTGTTTTAGGTGCAAGGTGTTCATTTTAGATAACTTTTTAGGATTGCCATAACATCCACAAGCTCTTGTTGTCGCTGTGCCGGAGGAATGTCGTCGGCACCTAAATGCTCTCGCATATGACTTTCCAAAACGTCCATCATTAGCCCATTGGTCGCACCGCGGATAGCTGCGATTTGTTGCAATACTTTATTGCATTCATGCTTTGAGAGTAGCAGCCGTTCAAGTCCTTCAACTTGGCCTTTGATTCGCCGTATGCGGGTTAGTATTTTTTTCTGGTTCTGAATTGTGTGAGACATATCATGTAGACCTTTTACTATACTAGGGTATAGTATCTTAATTATTCTCTCATTAATCAAGTAGCCTAATCCAATGAGCCTTAATACAGTGAAAAACTCCTTTCATAGCAACCATGCTCATGATTTTGTCGGTAATTCCGCTCATAAAGAGCGGAAAGTACTCGCGGTGTTTTGGCTAACGCTAATTACTATGGTCGCAGAAATTATCGTTGGCACTTGGTCAGGGTCAATGGGATTGCTAGCCGACGGCTGGCATATGGGAACACACGCGGCCGCGTTCGCATTAGCCATTTTTACCTATAGTTATGCTCGAAAGCATCGAAATGATGATAGCTTTAGTTTTGGCACCGGAAAAGTAAACTATCTAGGTGGTTTCGCTAGTGCAATTGCGTTGGCACTGGTAGCGCTGTACATGGCTGTTGAATCGATTGAACGCCTTATTAACCCACAATCCATCCACTATCTCAGTGCGATAACGGTCGCGATAGTTGGTTTAGTGGTCAATATCATATCGGTACTAATCCTTCATGAAGGCCATGAGCACGATCACGAAAGTCATCATCACGATCACAATCTAAAGGCTGCGTATTATCACGTATTAGCTGATGCACTGACTTCCATATTGGCGATTTTTGCCTTGCTAGCGGGGCGCTACTTGAACTGGTTGTGGATGGATGCGGTAATAGGGATTGTCGGCTCCATTATTATTGCGCGTTGGGCCTATGTTCTTCTCGGTGACACTGGAAGAGTGTTATTAGACCGCAATGTAACAGGGGTTAATCCAACAGAAATTAAGCGCCAGCTTGAATTCGATAATGGTCTAGTTGTTAATGACCTCCATATTTGGACAATTGCGGAACACCACAACGCAGTAATTTTATCTGTCATAGCGGGCAAAGATAGCTCCGTAGCGAAGATAAAAGAAAATGTTCGAGCACTTATCCCGAACTTATCCCATATTACGATAGAAGTGGAAGCTAGGGGGGCGGCTGTATTGGGTGATACCTAGCAAGTATGCCCTATAGATATGCCCTGCATTGAGTTTGGGTGCGTGGTTGCACGTGTTTGACGTGCCAGCACTGATATTTAATGGTTAACGTAAGCATTAAATAACGCTGTTGCCATCTGGCCTTCTAATTTTTGGTGTAAACTCGGATTCCGCAGTTAACTGCATCATCAGCAACAATTTTAGAAAATTCCTCCCGAATAACTTGAAGAAATTCATCGAGAAACATTGGCCCATCAGGTGAGAAAGTGAACTCGTCAACTATACCTGCGGGCAATTGGCTGGTAACGAGTCCATGCCATATCAGAGCGCGTGTTTGCAGTTGAGGATAATAGCGTCGCATCGGCTTCCCCGGCCAGTATTCGATAACCAAGCGGCGTTTTTTCACCTTTTTTATGCGTTTGACTTGTCGTGATTTTGGCATTAGTTATATGTGGTGAGCAGTAATCTTGGCGAAGCATAGCACGAAGGTTTTAATTACGATAAAAGTTATTGCGGTGGATACTAATTCGCCATTTGGTGTTGACGTTTGTACTCGTAGTGGGTTTGTTTTACCTAGAGCTGCTATATTGCCAGTGTCGATTGGCAAATTGTTCCGTGTTATGAATATTAAGTCACTAAAAGCACATGCACAGAAATTTAAGATACATACACTGACAGTTTATTTTGCTGCGCGCGACCCCAATATGCCTGTTTTCGTCAGGTTACTTGCCATCTTCGTGGCGGCGCTTGAGTCTTATGCGTACTTGAAGGAAGTGTTTATAAGGCTGCCGTGTATATCCAGTGATTATGACATGTAGACAGTGGTGCACTGGAACGTAATGTCCGTATTGAGTGTGCTTTATTAAACGCTTAATATGCAATTACGAATTTGCTATCAGAAACGGTAACTTGCTCTTTTTGGGAGTGATGGTTATGGGGTTGTTAGCTTATATCGGGGGATAGCATATAGACATAACAAGGATTTAATATGCCGTTTAATCTGGATGACAGTATAGGCTTATTTTTTTAATTTTCTGAAATCGATAATATTCATATTTTGTGTTGTTGGTCTTATGCAAAGAAGATCCTTGATCTCCGGGTGTAGCATGGATAATACATGCTCTGCTTGCGCTACAGCATTTTCTTTTTCTAAATTTTTTAATTTCTGCTGAAGGTTTCGTACTTCGTCTACCAATTCATCTTTGTTTCTTGCAATTGGTCCGCGACTTTTCGATGAGGTGGTTTGCTTAATACGTGCAGCCATACTCTCTGCGAGGTCTGCATTAGTATTAACGTAAGCGCTCAACAAACGTAACCGTCCGGCGAACTCACCTTACATCAAGGCTGCCAATTGTGCGGCAGTAGCTCACCAATGTTTGAGGCGCGATGTGTCGGCAGTTTCTCCATCACGTCTTTCAGGTAAGCCTGCGGGTCTAGC